>Ga0256831_1000295_pt1 | contig 26554 bp, 27 predicted proteins | sample 132544metaG_FD_189087 | JGI IMG/M metagenome (GOLD analysis project Ga0256831, IMG submission 189087) | Hydrothermal vent microbial communities from Lau Basin, Pacific Ocean - 132-544 | ecosystem: Environmental > Aquatic > Marine > Hydrothermal vents | place: Pacific Ocean: Lau Basin | collected... | reverse complement strand
CCAAATAAATAGCGGAATATAATGGAACTCTCAATTTATGCTGATAAATTTGTTATTAGCTATGCACCACTATGGATGTTGTTATTACTCTTCTCTGGCTTAATACTTTTTATTCTGAGTAAGCAATGGCGTACCCGATTATACAAACAGTATCGCTATAGCTTTTGGCCGGGAGTGCTGTTTACGGTTAGTTTTATTTTTTTAATGGGTGGTATTAACCTGTATGTTTATAAAATCGTGATGGATAAGGACAAAATTACCCTATTCAATATTCAGCATTTTAATGAGCAAATAAAATGGTCAGAGATTAATAAGGTCTATTATAACGATAAGCAACATATTATTATTGAATATAAGGCTCATCAAGCAAGTGATTTAGTACTCATTGATTTACAAGAACTTGATGCTAACAGCTTTGAAAAAGTAAAAATACTGGTTAACTTGAAAATCAAACAACATAAAGCAGTAAAAAGATAGGGGATTATTCATTATGTTTCATTTTTTTGCATTGTTCTTATTATTGCTGTCTATGGCTAGTGGTATTTCACTGCTGTTTATTAGCTTTGGATTGGTAATAAAAGGTTCTAGTGTTGCCTTTTGGTTACTCTATATGATTGGTTTTTTAGGCAGTATTGGCCTAATGAGTAAAATATCAACATTTAAGAGGCAACAATGGATGATTCAATTTGCCTCAGGTTTTCAAGTATTACTGGGTCTTGTTGCTGCCATTGCTATTTTTCTGGATAAATTTATGATTGTAGAGAGTAACGATAGTATGATTTTATGGGTACTGTTTATGTTTGGTGTTTCAATTGGTCTATGGGGCTTGTCCAGAGTGTCACAAATACACAGCAGTAAAGAATAGGGGGATAAATGATATTACTTACCGAAATTGCAAAAAGGCAAGCCCAATTAACCCAGTGGCGGCATGAATTGCACCAGATACCGGAGATTGCTTTTAATGAACATCAAACAGCAAACTATGTTGAACAGAAATTAAAGAGTTTTGGCCTAAATATACACCCCAGAATGGCTGGAACTGCGGTTATTGCATCCATCAGTGCAGGTGATGCCAATAAAACTATTGCTCTAAGAGCTGATTTAGATGCCTTGCCTATCGAAGAAAAAACACAGCTTAGCTATCATTCAAAAAATAAAGGCATGATGCATGCCTGTGGCCATGATGGTCATACCGCCATGTTGCTGGGTGCAGCCCAATATTTGTCAGAACAGCAAAATTTTAATGGTACGGTTTATTTTGTATTTCAGCCAGCAGAAGAAAATGAAGGCGGTGGGCGAAAGCTGGTAGAAGAAGGCTTTTTTAAAAAATATCCTATTGATGCAATCTATGGTATGCACAACTGGCCGAGTTTGGCCTTAGGACAATTTGCTATTCGTAGTGGTCCAGTGATGGCGGCGTATGATGTTTTTGAAATTACTATAGCAGGCAAGGGTGGACATGCGGCTGCACCCCAGCATAGCATTGATCCGATTGTTATTGCCGCCCAACTTGTGAGTGCCATACAGACTATTAGCAGTCGTCAGCAAAATCCTCAAGAGGCTGTTGTTATTTCTGTAACACGAATTCATGCTGGAGACAGCTATAATGTGATCCCTGAAACAGCCCATTTATCGGGCACGGTTAGAACATTAAATCCCCTTGTGCAAGATAATATTATTAAACAATTGACCCAGATGAGCCACTCAATTTGTGCGGCCTATGGTGCAACGGTCACTATTGATTACCAAAAACGCTACCCCTCAACAATTAACTCAGAGCAAGAAACACAACAGGCTATGTTGGCTGCAATGGATTTGGTTGGTAGTGATAATATTATTGCTAATTGCCCTCCTAGTATGGGCTCAGAAGACTTTTCTTTTTTATTAAATGAAACCAAAGGGTGCTATATTTCAATAGGCAATGGTGAGAGTGCATCATTACATAACCCCTATTATGAGTTTAATGATAAGGTGCTGGTGTTGGGTGTGAGCTATTGGATTAGGCTGACACAAATGCAATTAACCATTGAATGATAAAGCATTAACCTGTTGTTTTGTGAGTCTTTCATAGTCGATCCTACTTGAAAATACAAACTTCCTTATTTTAATTTAAGGCCTCCAACTCTAGCGATGGCAACGTTACTTTTATGATGCTTGTTTGATATAATCTGGCTTGTGGATAAGTTTTAGCTAAATAAAATTAGTATTTCAGCAATTATCAGTGTTGTGAACATTATAAATCCAGCAAGGTTTAACAAGAAGGCAACGAAATAGTTTTTGCATTGTTTTTCCAGTTAAACTAAAAAAAGTGAAAATAATTGAATTATTTTTGAACTTTTCCTCAATCCATCGTTCAGATCAGTATACTCACTTAAGATTACTTAAAAATGTGACTCACTTCATAAGTTTTTCTCTGAAAAAGATTTGTATCACCATTATCTTATTTCTTTAAATAAAAAACTAATGGCAATTGTAAAAAATATTGACACTTTTTGTTGCTTGTTTGTAAGATTTTTCCTGCTATTTTAATAAAAACCAATAAAAGTAACTATTATTAGCAATAAATTATTAGACTTTACTTATATATCATATTGTAATTAAAGGATATTTATTTTATTTCTTCTCTGTGCATCTTGTTCTGCATTGTTTTTTAGCTGTTGTAAAAAAAACCGACACTCACCTGTCATTTGACACCGCCTAAGGCCTGTACCCTACATTAAAGGGCACGGGGCTGTCCTTTGAGTCTAATCGACGCCCTGTACTTAAATGCCTTGGATGAGAAATTTCGGAAAAAAGGCTTATTCTATTTGAGGTATATGGATGATATTTTGATTTTAAGTAAAATGCATTGGCAGAATGGCGGGCGGTTAAACTGTTGAATCAATGCTTCAATTGACTCAAACTGAAACAGCATCCGGATAAAACCTTTATTGAGAAAATTGAGAGAGGCTTTGGTTTTCTGGGGTATCATTTTTCCAGAGAACCATTGGAATTAGCACGTAATACGGCCAAAGAACACGTTGAACATATTTACCGGCTTTATGAGCAACAGACAAAGAAAAGAGCCACTTCCGAAGAGGTGGCTTTTGTTCTGGGTAATTATATTAAACGCTGGCAGTGTTGGCGTACTGCAGGTTTAGGTCATGTGAGTTTTTCTTTTTGTTACGGCGGAATGCGCCTAAACCTAGAATACCTAAGCCCATGAGTGCAATTGCGGATGGCTCGGCAACCGTAGGGATGCTTGTATCTGACCTCACCAACGCAATGCCTTTGGTTGCTATCGCGTTGCTCATGTAGTACAGATCATTGGTGAGGTACGCCCTACCGCCTGTGAACCCCCCGCGAGGCAGGCCGTAATCATCGTACACAAGTGCCATATTGATTTGTAAATCACCGTCTATATCGTGTCCAAAATAGGCGCTGGATGGGTGGTATCCGCCCTCACCGTAATCGACACTGGTATTCCCGCCTGCAGCATTAGTGTCACCGAACATAGATACAAACGCTACATCTGCCCCAGTTTCGGTACCATACTGGATCCCTGTGGTGGCAAACTGGCCAGTGTTCTCGTCGTCATCAAATGTTAAACCGAAATCAAAATTGTTGAACAAATTGGCCATTTGGACATTGGAAGCAACCGTCCAGCCACCGCCTTCCAAAGTATTTAAGCTGGATTGAATTGAATCAATTGACTCACCAACGGTAACGTCCCACTGTAACCATTCCAAGCCATCACCGATGACGATATTAGTGTCGGTGTCGTGAGTATAGGATCCGTAAGTAATTACTGCTGCAAATGTCGTTGTGGAAGAAGCAAGCAGTAATAATGTTAATAAGGTGGTTGACCTGTGGAGAATTTTATTCATATTTAAACGTCCTGTTTAGTTAAATTAATAATATAATACGCATCAGAATTAAGCAAAAATTGCGCCAGAAACTAAGGCTGGAATGTAGAGTTAGAGCAAAAGATTATATTAAGTGTACAAACCGAAAGAGATTAAACTCATATTATGGCGGTGATTAAGTGTATATGTTAGATGTGTTAACAAATGCATCCAGCAATTATCGGTGTTGTGAACATTATAAGCCCAGCAAGGTTTAACAAGGAAGTAGCAAAATAGTTTTCGCACTATTTTTCCAGTCAAGCTAAAAAAGTAAAAATAATTATAATTTGTATTAGAGCTGAGATTTTATTTGGTTAGAAATTAAGCAGAGTATAACCCCACCATGACTGGGTTCACCGATTTTTGTTGTTAGTATTTTATAATACTAGAATATTACCTCTGATTTCTATATAATGCGCAACCTCTTTCAGTATCTTAAGTTCCTATGCTGTTTGAGCTTTTTAATTACTCCCCATATTTAGTATATACACTTTTATTTTCTCTGGATTTTCTATGATTGATCTATGCGCAAAAGGGCAGCCTTGTAATGTTAAAACTGAGATTTTATCAGGTCTAACGGTTGCTCTTGCACTGGTTCCTGAAGCGATTGCCTTTGCTTTTGTTGCTCAGGTAGACCCTTTGGTTGGGCTTTATGCTGCCTTTATAGTGGGTTTGATTAGTGCAGCAATTGGTGGCCGTCCGGGGATGATTTCGGGGGCGACGGGTGCTCTAGCGGTTATTATGACAGGCTTGGTTGTGATTCATGGGGTTGAATACCTCTTTGCTGCGGTTATTCTTATGGGCCTAATTCAAATTGCCTTTGGTGTCTTGCGTTTAGGTAAATTTATTCGGCTGGTGCCCCATCCAGTGATGTTGGGCTTTGTCAATGGTTTGGCTATTGTGATCTTCTTAGCACAAATCGGTCAGTTTAAAATTCCTGATCCGCAAAATGCAGACACTTTGGTGTGGATGCAAGGTAGTTTACTATGGACAATGATTGCCTTGATTGCATTAACCATGCTAATTATCCATTTCTTACCCAAATACACCAAAGCAATTCCTGCACCGTTAGCTGGTATTTTAGTGGTCTCAACTTTGGTAATTGCCTTTGACTTACCCGCTCGTACGGTAGGTGATATTGCTTCTATTGCGGGTGGTTTTCCTGAGTTTCATCTGCCTGTGATCCCCATGTCGTCTATGGGTGATGTTTGGGAAACACTCATTATTATTCTACCTTATTCACTGGCCTTTGCGGCCATTGGTTTAACAGAGTCGTTATTAACCTTAACTGTTATTGATGAAATGACAGAAACTCGTGGTCAAGGTAATAAAGAATGTGTTGGTCAGGGTATTGCCAATATCACCAGTGGTTTTTTTGGTAGTATGGGCGGTTGTGCCATGATTGGTCAGTCAATGATTAATGTCAATTCTGGTGGTCGAGGTCGTATTTCAGGTATTGCTGCTGCGCTGTTTCTCTTAAGCTTCATTATGTTTGCCTCAGAGTTGATTTCAAAAATCCCCTTAGCGGCCTTGGTTGGGGTGATGTTTATGGTGGTGGTTGGCACTTTTGAATGGTCCAGCTTTCGTATTTTAGGCAAAATTCCAAAATCAGATGCCTTTATTTTAATTTCTGTATCAGCCATTACGGTGATTACAGATAATCTGGCTATTGCTGTGCTGATTGGCGTTATTATTGCCGCCTTGGTCTTTGCTTGGAATCATGCCAAGCATATTACGGTTCATATTACCCGTGATAATGAAGATTCAAAAGTGTATGAATTGCATGGGCCATTATTTTTTGGTTCGGTACATAATTTTCAAGAGTTGTTTGATCCCAAAAATGATCCAGATGATGTAGTGGTTGAATTTAAGTATTCTCGTGTCTCCGATCACTCAGCCATTGAGGCTATTGATACCTTGGCCGAGCGCTATCTCAGTGCCGATAAACGTTTGCACCTTAGGCATGTTAGTCCAGAATGTCGACAGTTATTGAGAAAAGCAGGGGGCTTATGTGAGGTGAATGTCATTGAAGATCCGACTTACTTTGTTGCCGATGATGACTTAGCTTAGGAATGCTTAAGGCTAGAAACATCCAGTATGTACCTGAGATGGTTTACTGGATGCTATTATTTTTTGTGTACTTTCTTTTTATGCTTAGAGTTTTTGTGCTTAAACCTTAATATTGATAGTATTGCCAACATTATCCGGTAGCTTAGGAATGGATTCAATCAGTTGTATTGCAGTTTGTTCTTGAATATCCATTGCTTTTTTTAGCACAGCAATGCCAGCGGCATCATTTTGACCCACACTAGAAGCGATTGCTGTCGTTTGTACTCCAGAGATATCCATGTTCAGTCCTTTACGATAATTAACTTTGGTTACTCTTTTAGCGTCCCTATGACTATCAACTTTAGCTTTATCCCTAAAATTCTACAATATAGGTTAATAATTTATGAAACATCGCTGTGAATGGTGTACCAATGATGACTTGTATCAGGCTTATCATGACACGCAATGGGGTGTGCCTAGTAGAAATGATCAGCATTTATTTGAAATGCTGACTTTGGAAGGTGCGCAGGCAGGCTTAAGTTGGCTTACTGTGCTTAAAAAAAGAGCACATTATCAACAAGTATTTGACTGCTTTGATGCCCATAAAATTGCCGACTATGATGAGCAAAAAGTGGCTTCGCTGTTACAGGATGCTGGGATTATTCGTAATCGTCTTAAGGTAAATTCAACCATTACTAATGCTCGTTTGTTTCTTGATATTCAAGCTCAATATGGTTCATTTGCAGACTATATCTGGCAATTTGTTGATGGTAAAGTAAAAACGAATCATTGGTCAAGCCTTGCGGACGTACCCGCAACGAGTCATGAATCGGATCAGATGAGTAAAGCCTTGAAGAAAAAAGGCTTTAAGTTTGTTGGTAGTACGATTTGTTATGCTTATATGCAGGGTGTTGGTATGGTTAATGATCATACTATTGATTGTTTTCGCCATCAGGAATGTATGGTATTGTCGGATGAATGATGGTATTTTTATGATGAGCTATCAATAAAATCAGGCAATTTCAAGCACACTAAGGCTCGCATAGCGGCTTCAAGTACGGTAATTCCTTGAACATTGATATCTGGTTCTATGGAGGCTGTCCATTCACTCATTTCTTCCCACCCCCAGTTCAAGTCTATTTTATATTGCTCAATAAGAGGCCCTCCCTGTGACCAAAAACGGCTGGGTGCCCATTCTCTAGGAGTCATACCTTCTCGTGGGGTATAACTGAGTTTATTGTGATTATCTGGATAAAAAACATCCACTCCAATGGCTTCGGCAACGAGAATATCCAGTTTAATCGTGCTGAGTTGGCTAATTTTTTCCATAATAAGAGTGCTTATAAAAGTTTAAAAAATGGTTTACTGTATTCATTTAAATCATGCAGTTTTTAGACCAAAAATAGATAGATATAAAATAAATCATCAGTGTTTCCTTTTAAAGCAACAGTATTTTAAAAAGATCACTGTAGATAGGCTATTCCAACTTGATTAAGGGATAACTCAAGTTTTTTCAGAATTTCTCCATTTTATAACCCTATAAAATGGAGAATACTCATGAGCAAAGAAAGAACCTTAATGAATGATATTATTGAACAGTGTAATGAAAGTATGCAGAGAGTTTTAGCCGCTGAACGTTTTCCTTTATGCAAACGTACTTGTCCTGAATTAAGCGATATTGACTTTATTCATCTTGGACTATTGCGTTGTATTAATCGCATTGACAGTGGTCGCCATTTTCTACAGATGAGTGCAGATATTTACAGTGAACTTTGTCCTCACTCAACTTATTTCAAGTCACTTAAATCCCCCCAGACGTACCAGTATGCTTGAGGCAGTTGAAAAACAAAGGTAACTATTCAGCCTGATTTTTAATCAAAAATAAAATCAGGTAATTTTTCCTCAAATAATATTTCCAATGCATGACTTGAGCTCACGCCGTGTTTTCGACAAGTAGATAGATATCCACACGCACGGCAAAATATCCCAGCATTTTCCATACTGCGGAAACAACCTGATATCTTTTGCTGTACTTTGGTCATCCTAATATCATTTTCGCCTTGATTATTAGTGAAAGGAACATCAGTATCTCCCATAAATCTGAGCACATCATCTTCATAATTGATAAATCGTTCAACCTAAATACATCAGTTGAACCTACTGCGAATGTCCATAGCACTGAACCTACAAGGCTTTGCTTCGTTTTCGCCGACCTCGTTTTCCGTTCCTTTTGCTTTCCTTTGGTGAACCTCATGAGTGCACTCATGAACCGATTGGTTCCGAGACTGAGTTAAGAGGTGAACACTGATGACTGGTGACAAATGATGGGTGGCCTGAATTCTTGTTACTAGATGAATGTTGGTGTCGCATATTAGACAAGGCTATGGAGAAATTTAAGCTTGCACCTGATAAAAATAGGTAAATGGAACTCATAACTCCTGCCTAAAATACAGTGTGAAACTGAATAAAATTATGCTAGATTTGATGTCTTGCAGGGTTAACTGCGGTTTTTAGGAGTAGGTTGACACCTATCGCTAGTAGGGTTTATACTCAGATGTATGCGTATCTGCTTATTTACTAATGTGGTAGGTGAGTAATTTAATATATAAAAATCTATAGACTAATATTTGGTCAGAAAATGGGTATTTAAGGTGTCACTATGAAAAATAAACATATCTTTAAAGTGGGTGTTTTTGGTTTGAAGCAGACTGAAATAAGTGTATTAAAAGTTTTTTTTTCGTTGCATGGTTATCGTGAGTGGTATTTTCAACTGGTAACAAATATTTCTGATGTTAATCAGATTGATATCTGGCTGGTTGAACATAATAAGCTTGATTTCGTGTTAAAAGGTAATTCTAAAGCAATACATATTGATATCTGTTCATCAAAGAAAGAATGTACTGAGTCTGATTACACTTTTTTCCGCCCGTTGAATATGCAGCTTCTGATGAAAATGCTTGATAAAGTTGTTGTTCAGGAGCTGAAGTTTGTGCCACCAATCAATGATAAAGTGGTTATAAATGATAAGTTAATAAAAGATATAAGCAAACCCACTGCAAGTACAAAATCTTGGCAAAACTATACGGCTCTGGTCATAGATGATAGTCCTACTGTTCGTACATTGATGAAAGCCTCTCTGCACAGGTATGGTTTTAAGGTAGAAACAGCTGAAACTTCAGAACAGGCCATTCAGGCTATAAAATTAAGATCCTATGATATTATTTTTCTTGATGTTATTTTGCCAGGTAGCATAGATGGTTATAAAATTTGTAAGATCATTAAATCTGGGAGCGACTACAAACACACTCCAGTCATTATGTTAACGAGTAAAGGCTCAACTATCGATAAGGTTCGGGGTAAGCTGTCTGGTTCTAGTGCTTATTTAACCAAACCGGTTGATCAGACGGCGTTAATGAATAGTGTTAATAAGTTGCTCAGAGAACGAGCTCCTGTGCGCATGAAACAAAAAATAAACAGCTTAAATAAAGTGAATCATGTAAACTCTTTTAACTATACATAATTTTATGCATTAGCAGATAGTTAGGCCAGTAATTATTTTTCATCCTGTTTTTCATTAAATAATATCAATAGAGTAAGGTAACACATATGACAATCAATAAAGTACTTGTAGTGGATGATTCCCCAACTGATCTTAAAAATATGGAAGAAATTTTGAGCAAAGAAGGATTTTATATCAGTTTGGCTAGATCAGGTATGGAAGCAATAAAAAAAAGTAATGAAGAGTTGCCTGATATTATTTTTCTTGATGTCGTCATGGATGATAAAAATGGCTTTCAAACCTGCCGTGAACTGAAAAAAAATCCGCAAACAAAAGATATTCCAGTGTTTCTGGTCAGCAGTAAAAATCAGAAGGTTGATCATCTGTATGCAAATCAGGTGGGAGCAATGGGACTTATCAGCAAACCAGTTAATTCAGAATTACTAATGAGCAAAATTCATAACCTTTAAGATGAAATTAGATGGGTGAAGGCAGGTAAAAAAGTGTGACTGAAGACGATATAAGTAATACAGCTGATGCGGTATTTGAAAGTCTGCCGGTTGTTGCGGTAGCAAGGGATTTTTCTTGGCTGAATAAACAGGAGTATCTTGATAGTGATGAAACAGATAAGAATGCATCGAAAATTGAGTATATTGGTTTTCAAATAGCCGACCTGCATCTGATTTGTTCATTTGACAGTATTTCAGAAATTTTAGATATTCCTGATATTTATCGTGTGCCGCATCTGCCGCCTTGGGTAAGAGGTGCGGCCAGCCTGCGTGGCGAAGTTGCTCCGATTATTGATCTGGCTCTTTATCTTAACTTATCACAGCGTACAGAAGCATCCATGCTGATGGTGATGGGTCATAATGACGAACGTGCAGGACTGCTGGTCAATGGTCGTCCTGATATTTATTATTTTTTAGAACAGCATCAGTTAACAACGGAACCACCTGTTTCACAAGAACTGCTGCCGTATCTTAAGACAGCCTATCAGCGGGATGATGTGATATGGCTAGAACTTGATATGACTGCTTTAATTGACAACATGATTGAATAAATGAACATTGTTCTATTGGATAACTATACTTCAAAATAACTATCTCTTATCCCTTAACAATTATTTAAATGAGGTTAATAATGAACGTTTTAAAATGGCTGGCAGCACTACTCGCTATTATTTCAGTGTCAGTTTGTGCTGAGCCCTATAATGAAATATCACAAAGCACACCGGGTGTAACAAATAGTACCATTATTCTTGGACAATCGGCGGCTTTTAGTGGTCCGGCTGCTGCTCTTGGTAGAGAATATCGTCGTGGCGCAGTAACCTATTTTAATTATATTAACCAAGAAGGTGGAATTAATGGCCGGCGTATTTTTGTGATCTCTCTGGATGATGGTTATGAGCCGAAAAGAACAATTGCTAATACTAAAGAATTATTAGAAAAAGATAATGTTTTTTCCCTTTTTGGTTATGTGGGAACGCCTACCAGTAAGGCGGTATTGTCTCAGGTTAGCAAACATAGAGTACCATTTTTTGCGCCTTATACCGGTGCAGAATTATTGCGTACTCCGGTTAATCCTCTTATTTATAATGTACGCGCCAGTTATTATCAGGAAACAGCGGCTCTGGTTGAGCATATGCTACAGCAAAACAAACGTAATATTGCTGTTTTTTATCAGGATGATAGTTATGGCAAGGCGGGTCTGGAAGGGGTAAGACGTGCTCTGGAAAATAATAACTTATCGATAGGTGCTCTGGGTACCGTACAGCGTAATACTACGAATGTCAGTGATGCTGTAAATTCTATCAGTAGCAGTAATCCTGATGGCGTTATTATGATTGGTGCGTATGCAGCCTGTGCTGAATTTATACGTCAGTCAAAAAAGGCCGGGATGCAAAAAACAACCTTTATGAATGTATCCTTTGTCGGTAGTAAGGCTTTGGTAAATGATCTGTGGTTGGAAAGTGAAGGGGTTGTTGTTTCTCAGGTTGTGCCTTTTCCTGCCAGTACGGGTATTCCTATTGTTGCAGAATACAACAAGGTATCACGTATGTTTTTTGAGCAAAATCTGCCCACGTATGGCAGTCTGGAAGGCTATATTGCGGCTAAACTGTTTGTTGAAGGTCTACGCAAGGCGGGTAAAAATTTGACCCGCAATAATTTTATTGCGGCACTGGATACACTGAATAAGACTAACTTAGGTGGTTTTCGGATTGATTGGAATCGACAAAATCATAATGGTTCAAGCTTTGTCGATGTGACTGTTATCGGCGATAACAGTCGCTGGGTATACTGATCCACTCATAATTTATTCATAATAATAAAATTTGTAAGGTACAACTAAGATGAACCCCTTTACTATTAAACTAAACCTTAAATCAACATTGATTGCACTGGGTGTCGGCATTACAGCTATGCTGTTTGTTCTGCTGGTGGTCAGTATAATTCTTCTTAAAAATGTGGATGATAGTTATCTACAGCAGAAAGAGCAGTCTGCTTTTCGTATTGCTTCTTTCCGTACTGGTAATAAAATAAATCAGATGATTTCTCTTATACAAGAGGCTGCACTCACGGGTGATTTGGGTAATATTAATAAGGCAAATACTCTTCTTGAAGAAGCAAAAATTCAGATGAATAAAAGTAGTAATAGCAATAGTCAGGCTATTCTTAAGGAGATGGCTGTTCTGCAAGTAATGGGTGATAAATTGATTCACCAATACCTGCTGTTAGGTCGGGAGCAGGGCAATCTGCTGATGCTGGATAAAAATAATGGTTATCTGATAAAAGCAAATCAATTAAGAGCCAAACTCAAGAATAACCTTGACTATTGGCGTAATAAAACTAATGCCTTAACGGATAAGCTGGGTATTGATGAGCTACGGGCACGTTACCTTATTCTGGCGAGTATTATTGTATTATTGATCATTGTTCCTATTGTACTGTATCTCTTTTACGGCAAGATCATGAAGTCTATTACCCGCATTACTGATACCGTATTAAGTATTGCTGAAAAGGGTGATTATAGTGTGCGTTGTAAGGTAAACAGTGGTGATGAATTGCAGACCCTTAGTGATGCCTTTGATAAACTGCTGGATGAACGTGTAGGGCAGCTGGCATCTATTGAAAAAGAAAATAATGCGATTAACCATTCCATTATTAATATTCTTGAAGCCACGGGTAAGCTTTCCAATCATGATCTGTGTATTAATGCCCCTGTGGCAGAAGATATTACCGGTGCTGTTTCAGATTCCCTAAATGCAGCGGCCTCTGATATTTCTAAAGTATTGCTTAAAGTACAGAATGTGTCTGGTGATGTATATTCGAATTCTTCTATTATGGGTGATCATGCTAATAAAGCGTACCTAGTGGCTGAACAGAATATTGTAACGGTAGAACAAGCTCTTGAACAATTGAAGCAGGGTTCTGAATCAATGAATAATGTGATGGCTCTGGCTAATCATTGTTACAAAATTTCTGGGACTGCCAATCAGTCCACCAGCCAAGGGCTAGAGTCGGTAATGAGTACTACCAAGGGTATGGAACGTATTCGTGAGGGTATTCAGGAGACCAGTAAACGTATTAAGCACCTAGGAGAACGTTCTCAGGAGATTAGCAGTATTATTGGTATTATTAAGGATATTACTGAGCGTACCCACGTACTGGCTCTTAATGCCCGTATTCAGGCTGCTACTGCCGGTGACGCAGGAAGAGGTTTCTCAGTGGTTGCAGAAGAGGTGAAGCAACTCGCGGAAAGCTCCCGTAGTGCAACCTCACAAATTGCAGTGTTGATTCAGAATATTCAAATAGAAACAAATGATACCATTGCTACCATGGAAAAAACGGTAAGCCAAGTTGTCAGTGGTACAGAGCTCTCTGAACAAGCCTATGAACAGATGCAGAAAACCCAGAAAACGACTCGGAGACTATCGGAGTCTGTCAGACAAATTGCTACCTCGACTAAAGCACAGGTGGCACTGAATGATGAAATATCTGTTCATACAGATAAGCTGCGTAATAGTGCGGTCAATACTCAACAGGAGCTTAAACAACAACGTGAGCATAGTGATAAATTGAATACACTATCACAACAGTTAATTGACTCTGTGGGTGAGTTCACACTTCCTGAAACTGCTTAAGTGATAAATACCTTATGTCTATAAAAGAATTACTAGCTGTTCTGGCTGATGAAGTTAATGAGGCAGATGAGTTGCTCAATAAAGAACTCAATATACTGACTAGCACTGAATCCGGTTCAGAGATATGGACAAATGCCTTTGATAACTATTCATCTCAGGTATTGCGTATTGCTGAAACAGCAGAAATGCTGGAATTCTCCGGCATGAACCAGTTGTGCTGTATGGTACTGGAAAATTTTGCTGCTGTGGCAGAGATGGAAACAGAAAGCACACAGCTTAAACTGCTTGCAGATTGGCCTGCTTTGTTGAAAAACTGGCTGCTTCATCCACATCAGCAGGAAAGCACCGCTGAACTTATTGAACACTTCTGTCATGAACAATGGCTTTTTCCACTAAAAGAAGATCAGGCTCTTGAGCTGGTGGAAACGCTGCATCAGGATATAGGTGCGGCAGATAGCTCTTATCGTATTGAACAGGAAAGTCAGGCTCGTCCTGTACAGGTGACCGAAGCCGATATCTCTCTGGAGTTTGCTACAGATATTACCATGGATCTGCTGGAATCATTCCTGCAGGAAGCACCGGAACATACAGCCAATTATTCACAGGCCATTCAACAAGTGCTTCAGAGCGACCTAGATAAGGGTGAGCAGGAGATCAGCAGGATAGATGATGCAAGACGCATTATCCATACTCTTAAAGGGGCTGCCAATACACTTGGCGTTAAGGGGATTGCAAATCTTTGTCATCATACAGAAGATATTCTGGATTATCTGGTGCAAGAAGGCATCAGCCCTTCACCTGTACTTGGAGACTTATTACTACGTATTGCCGATCAGCTGGAAGCGATGGTCAGCAGTCTTATGGGTGAGGAGGAAGCACCTGCTGAGCGTAAAGAGCTGCTGACAGAAGTGTTGGACTGTGCCCGACGTATTGATCAGGGAGATGATCCCGATCAGTTTAGCCGGCAGGAGAGTTTAGTCACTATGCAGGAAACTCCTGTTACTTCCAGTCAGTCTGACACTATAGAAGTTTCCAATACGGTAGTGACTCAACCTGAGATAGTAATCGAAAACTTACCGTCAGACCCTCCTAAGACGGCAATGCTTCATATTGCAAGCAGTCATGTGGATACCTTAATTCGCCATGCAGGTGAAATCACTATTTCACAACGTCAGATGGAAGGTCAGCTGAGTCATATCGATACTCAACTGCAGCAATTGCTGACCCAAAAAACGGCACTGCAGAAGCGGATTAACCAACTGCAGGATTTGGTTGATATTCAGGGTGTGGGTGCAGCTGTGGATAAAAGTTCTGCCGCTGGTAAAACTCAATCTCCTCAGCTGGATAGTCTTGAAATGGATCGTTACAACGAACTGCATAATCATACCCATGCTTTTATTGAGTCATTTTCTGATTTTAATATAATGGGTGAGCAGTTTACTGAGCAGATAAATAGGCTTAACAGGCATCTTAGCGATCAGGCCCGTATTAATTCAGAATTGCACCAAGGGCTTTTGCAGGCGCGCATGATTCCTGTTGCTCATATTGAAGGACGTTTACAGCGTGCTTTACGAAACACTTGTCATCTTACGGGAAAACAGGTGGTTTTAGAGCTTATTGGTCAGGATATTATGGTGGACAGCTACGTACTGGGTGCGATTACAGAACCACTGATTCATCTATTGCGTAATGCAGTCGATCATGGCATAGAAACAGAGGACGAACGCCTATTAGCCAATAAGGACAGTCATGGAAATGTCCGCATAATATTCAGTAATGAAGGTAATAAGATTCTTATCCGTTGTATTGATGATGGTAATGGTCTTGATCTTGATAATATTCGTAATAAGGCTTTTGAACAGGGACGATTAAAGGAAAGTCAGCCTGTAACTAATGAAGAACTGGCAAAAATGGTGCTTATTCCCGGATTTTCTACTGCTCATGAACTGACTCAGACTTCGGGACGAGGAGTGGGAATGGATGTGGTTAATGACAGCATTTCTAAACTTAAAGGAGCGATTGACCTTATTAATCATCCTGGTATCGGTTTGGAAATAAATCTACGTTTACCGGTGACATTAACGACAATTGATGTCCTGCTGGTCAATGTTGAAAATGATACTATTGCCTTACTGGTTGATGAAGTAGAACAGGTCATTCATCGTGGCGCAAAAAATATTAAGGAACTTGGTAATAGCTGGGTATATCATGCCGAAGATGCTGCTTATCCAGTACGTCAGTTAGCAGAGCTGCTGGACTACCCCACAGAAAATGGCTTGGGCAATAGGGAAGACACACGTCCTTTATTGCTGATCCGCTCTGGTGAGCGCCATGTCTGTCTGCTTGTTGATGAGGTACTGGATGCTCAGGAACTGGTTATGAAAAAACCAGGTAAACACCTTTCCCGACTACCGGGTGTTATTGGTATTTCCATTCTGGGTGATGGTCGTGTCACACCTGTGATGGATGTATTAAAGCTACTTGAGCGCAAAGTCAGCAACAGCTGGAGTCATCAGCTTAATCAGTCAGGAACAGATGTACACTCTGTTCAGGAAACGGATATTCTGGTGGTTGATGATTCTCTGAGCATACGCCAGTCACTTTCGCAATTACTCAATGATGCCGGCTTCTGTACCCATACTGCCCGTGACGGCTTTGAAGCCATTAATTCTATCAATGAGCAATTACCCAGCATTATGCTGGTTGATATGGAAATGCCGCGTATGAATGGACTGGAATTAAGTGAACATATTCGTGCACAGGATATTACTCGGGATATTCCTATTATTATGATCAGCTCCCGTTCACAAGAAACACATATTGAACGAGCTTTTCAGGCAGGTATTGATGATTATCTAACCAAACCTTATCAGGATCAGGCATTGCTTGATTTAATTCAGAAACATCTGAATAAAGGGACTCATATATGACCGAAGCACTTTCCTATACGGATGAATGGCTGGTATTTGTACTTGACGGTATCTCTTTTGCCTTGCCGAATAGTCAAAGTCAGAAAATTGGGCTTATCAGTGATTTGCAAGCTGAGATTGTTTTTCATCCGATTCCTCATCTGCAGGATCAACAGGGAAATGCTATTTATATACTCAATAGCCAGTTAAAGCTGGAATCATCTTGTGCTGAAAAACGTAAATTATTTTTATTACTTTATGATGACGACAAACACACTATTGGTTTGCTCTGTGATGCAGTTGATGTGTTTTTCTTTTCACAGCATCATAGGAAAATACTGCCTATTCCGCCGGTAATGCTTCACTCAAACTCTCCGCTTTTTGCTATTGCCGTATCAGATACTGAAAAGCCTGTCTATCTGTCCCATGCACAAAATATTATGCAATACATTCAAAGAATAGGAAGAAGCTATGAGTGATCAGGCGCAGGTATGGATTCTTGATAATGGTCAACAAAAGGTTGCTATTGCCTTTGCTGAACTGGTTGCTGTGGTTCGTCATCCTGATATTTATACTTTGCCTTATAGTTCTTCATGGAGCAATCGGTTTAGTCACTGGCAAAATAATATTATACCGGTTATTAATCTGTCTGAGCGCTTAGAAAAAAGAATAGAAGCTCCTCTACCAACAAGTCAGACAAAAAAACATAATATGTTATGCATCCTGGCTTACCCAGGAAAAAATGATGTTGCCTATGGTGGTTTTCTAACTCAACACCCTCCTTATGATATTACTATCAGTAATGATATGGCTTATCACTTACCGCAACCTGTACAGGCATGGCAAAGCATTAGCCGCTCATGCATTAATTATCAATCTGAATTAATTCCAATTCTTAATATATCAGCAATTTATGCACCATAAATAATTAAAGTACTCCCAATGTCTTTTTTGCTTCTCACAGAGTGATTTCAATTGTGCTTCAGACCCTACAAAAGAATGAAAGTCTTTTGAATATCCCTGAATTGTTTCCACCCAGGTTTGTTCATCCAGTTTCAGTTTTTGTAGAATACTTGGTATGTGGGCATCAATAAAGCCATGCTTATCGTCTCTGACAAGTCGGCCCGTCCAGTCCGCCAGCTCCAGAAGCTCATATACAATTCGGGCGGTTCAAAATATAATTATGATGGGTAAGTCTCTGGCGGATCTTATGAGTGCACTCATGAACCGATTAGTTCCGAGACTGAGTTAAAAGGTGAACACTGATGGATATTTTAGTTTTTTTATTGTAATCTCTTGTATGATCACTTGCAAAGTGATTACGTTCATCTTGATATTAGAGCGTTATTAAAATAGGAGTGTTCATTATGTCGTGGTTACTATGGCTAATAATATTTTTTCTTGTGCTGGGGATGTTAGGCTCTAAAAATGAAGGAAAAAAGCACAGAAAGTCCCATAAAAGTAACCATAAAGCAACTAAGAAAGAAGACGATTCGGCTTTGTTAGAAACGATTATTGCCGGTTCTCTTATTAATAATGCAATGTCTGATAGTACGCCAGTCAGTAGTGATACGCTTGAACCCATTGATAGCGGAATGGATGACTTAGATCTTAATTAACGATAAGATGAACTTGAAAACAAATACAGGCTAATCAATACGTTACTAGTTCAGTTATCCAGAACTCAGGTTAATTAAATAAGATGCCTTAAGTCTTTATTCAGTACAATAAACTATCCAGTCTAACGGGCGTGTTAGACCAGATGTTTTGATGCATTTAATAAACAAGCTTAGTAATTAAAAAAGAGTTAATTAAATACGAAACTTATGCTTATTTATTTTCTCGGTTTTCAATAAGCTGCTCAACTACGCTAGGATCAGCCAAGGTGCTGGTATCGCCCATGTTGTCTAACTCATTACTGGCAATTTTGCGTAAAATACGGCGCATAATTTTACCAGAACGAGTTTTAGGTAAGCCCGGTGCCCATTGAACAAAGTCTAAGGTGGCAATGGGACCAATTTCTTTACGAACCTGTTTGACCATATCGGCTTTTAGCTCATCCGTAGCTTCGACACCTTTGACTAGCGTAATATAGGCATAGATGCCTTGTCCCTTGATGTCGTGGGGATAGCCAACAATAGCCGCTTCGGCAACACTGCTGTGTAGAACCAATGCGCTTTCAATTTCTGCGGTACCCAGACGATGACCAGAAACATTGAGAACATCATCCACTCGGCCGGTGATCCAATAATAATTATCGTCATCACGGCGAGCACCATCACTGGTAAAATAGTGACCGGGGTAAGTCGAGAAATAGGTTTCAATAAAGCGCTTATGATCGCCATAAATTGTCCGCATTTGACCAGGCCAACTGGCACTGATCACTAGGGAACCCGATGCAGGACCATCAGCAATAATATTGCCATCAGTGTCCATTAAATTGGGTTTAACACCAAAGAAGGGGCGTGAAGCTGAGCCGGGTTTTAGGGCAACGGCACCGGGTAGGGGAGTGATCATAAAGCCACCGGTTTCTGTCTGCCACCAAGTATCAACAATAGGGCAGTTAGCATCACCGACCACATTGTAATACCACTCCCATGCTTCTGGATTAATAGGCTCTCCGACAGAACCGAGTAGATGTAAGCTACTGCGGTCGGTTTTTTTCACCGGCTCATCACCTTCACTCATTAAGGCTCTAATAGCGGTCGGTGCGGTATAGAAGATATTGACCTTATGCTTGTCGACTACTTGCCAGAAACGAGAGGCATCGGGATAACTGGGGATGCCTTCAAACATTAATGTGGTGGCACCATTGGCTAGAGGCCCGTAAACAATATAACTATGCCCTGTGATCCAGCCAACATCGGCCGTACACCAATAAATATCACCGTCTTTATAATCAAAGGTGTATTTATGGGTGACAGCAGCATAAAGCAAATAACCAGCTGTGGTGTGTAAAACACCCTTAGGTTTGCCGGTGGAGCCTGAGGTATAGAGGATAAAAAGTGGATCTTCTGCGTCCATTTCTTCTGGCTCACATTGAGTATCAACCTTGGCAGCCGCTTCGTGATACCAGACATCGTGCTTGTCGTTCCAGTCAACATCGCCCTTGGTGTGTTGAATGACCAATACGGTGTGGACATTGGGGCAATGGGCAACAGCTTTATCTGCGTTTTTCTTTAGAGGCACAGATTTGCCACCACGGATGCCTTCATCGGCCGTGATCACAATCTGGCAGTCAGAGTCTAAAATACGGTCTTTAATAGCTTCGGGTGAGAAACCGCCAAAGACCACAGAATGTACCGCACCAATGCGAGCACAAGCTAACATTGCATAGCTTGCCTCTGGTATCATGGGCATATAAATACACACTCGGTCGCCTTTTTTGACCCCACGTGATTTTAACACATTGGCAAAACGATTGACGTTGTCTGATAGTTGTTGATAGCTGATAGTATCGGACTTATTGGGATCATCACTTTCCCAAATAATGGCGGTTTGATCGGCACGTGTTTCTAAGTGGCGGTCGATGCAGTTGTAGGTCACATTCAGCTTAGCGCCACTAAACCACTGAATATCAACATCCGGTTTGCCTTGTTCATCGGCATAATGCCAATTACTGACTTTATCCCACGGCTTAGAAAAACTGAGAAATTGCTCAGCCATGTCGCCCCAAAATGTATCCGGATCATTAATAGACTGTTCATACATTGTCTTGTATTTGTCTTCGTTGATATAAGCATTATCAGCAACTGCTCGTGGGATTGGATATACTTTATCGTCAGCCATAATGTGCTTTCCTTTAAGTGTGTGTAATAAAATGTCAATACGAAAGATGAATTGTCAGTGATTGTTTATTAACTAAATACTTTTTGCCACCAACGTTTGCGACTGCCTGTGGGAGCCATAGTTGCTTCTAAATCAATGGGGTATGCCTGACTTAATATCCATCCCGGAAGAGGGGGTGGTGCGCCACTGGAGCCACAGACGTGGCCTAAGTTATTGGGGTCATAAATCTTAATAAAACTGGGAGTATTTTTATTATCCACGTAGACAATGCCACAATAGTCGTGTTCATGATCGTGTTTTAATAGCGTGTCAATTTCTTGGATAAAGTGCAGTAGTTTATCTGTACTGCAAAAATCCTGTGGAGGTGGTTCGCCAATGTGATAAATATACCAGTTGTCAGTCTGTTGGGATTTTAGTGCTTGCCAGAGTTCATCAAGTTGTTCCCAACGCAGGACGCCAATCAATTTGCCATGAAATTTCTCCATAAAAGCATGATTGTTTTGTGCATCTGTTTGTGTGCTGACATTGGTCACTGATATCCCCTTAAATACCTATGTATGAATAAATGATTCATGAGTAAGAAGCTAGATTAATACAAAACCATCTGTTTTTCCATCCTTGGTACTGTGTTTATATCCCAATGACGAATAAGATACTGCCAAAAGTCATTCTTATTTTCAAAATCAGTATCCATTAGTATTTTTTGACCAAGAAATTGAGCCGCCTGCACTAATGTTTTGAGATCGCAAGTGATTTTTTTTGCTTGACTCAGCTTGCTCAGTTTTAGTGCCTGAGGACTTATCGCTAAAGGAATATGAGCATAGATAGGCGTTGGGTAGCCGAGTAATTGCTGTAAATACATTTGCTTGATTGTGGAATCTAGTAAGTCATAACCACGGACAACCTGTGTGATACCACTGTAAAAATCATCAACAACCATACTGAGTTGGTAAGAAAACACCTGATCTCGTCGATAGATAATAAAATCTCCCACATCCTGACTGAGTATTTGCTGATGCTCTTGTTGAATACGGTCAGTAAATCCCATCTGTTTATTGGATACCTTAAGGCGAATGGCATAATTATTATGCTTCATTGTAGCCCAATCATTGGCTCGACATAAACCGGGGTAAATCCCAGTATAGCCCTGTGTTTTTAGCTGTTTTCTGGAACATGTGCATGGATAGCAGTGATGATTTTGCTGTAATAAATCCAGAGCGTGTTGATAACGCTCAATATGCTGGCTTTGGTAATCAATACTTTCATCCCACTGAAAACCACAGGCTTCTAGAGTGCTTAAAATATGTTTATCAGAGCCTGCAACAACACGGGCACTATCAATATCATCTATGCGTACTAACCAGTCTCCTTGATGATGTCGAGCATCTGCGTAGCTTGCCATTGCTGCCAGCAGAGAACCAAAGTGTAGCTCTCCAGAAGGTGAGGGTGCAAAACGCCCTCGATAATGCTCTTGATAAGGAATGTGTTGAGAATTTGTTTTTTTCAAAGAGTGAACTATAGTAGTTAAGTAAGAAATTTATAATAATAATGATTTGTGTTTACAAAACGCCAAGTTGTTTATGATGTTAAATAAAGGGGGCATTTATGTCAGTAGCATCTGAGAGAATAATAATAGAAGGTATTAAAGAAGATGGCAATAAGTTTAGACCCAGTGATTGGTGTGAACGTCTCGCAACAACCTTAGCAAGTTTTGGTGATGATCAGCGTCTGAGCTATTGCAAAAGTGCCCAGCCTTGTCGAATTAATGGTGTAAATTGTCTGGTTGTGGAGCGAAATCTAGCCACAATTTCACCAGAATCGTATGCTTTTCTACTTGCTTTTGCCGATGAAAATCAATTAAAAGTTCAGGAAGACAGAAGACAAAAACAGCATAATCATAAGCTTGCTATAGACAGGAGAGAAAGAAGGGTATTAAACAATAATCATGCTTAGTCTTACCAATAGCACTTGTATGAGCCAAACATGATCAGGTTTGTTAAAGATTAGAAAAAACTTAGCCGGTTTTTTCTTTTCTTTCATCCAATTCTTTACAATCAATGCACTGGGTGGCAGTAGGACGGGCTTCTAAGCGACGAATGCCTATTTCAACACCACAGGTTTCACAATAACCGTATTCTTCTGAGTCCATTGCTTGTAGAGACTCGTCAATTTTTTTAATGAGTTTACGCTCACGATCACGGGTTCTCAGTTCAAGAGCAAAATCTTCTTCTTGAGAAGCACGATCAATTGGATCGGGGAAGTTAGTGGCATCGTCTTTCATATGCGTAACTGTCTTATCGACTTCTTCCATTAACTCTTTCTTCCAAGCTAACAGGATTGCTTTAAAATGCACCTGTTGCTTTTCGTTCATGTACTCTTCGCCTTCTTGTTCCATGTAAGGTTCAAAGGCATCCATAGCACTTGTTTTTGTGCTTTTATTAGTTGGCATCGATTGGACTCCAGCCTGATTTTTAAAAAAGATGTGAATATATATCAAAATACGAGACATATAGCAAATATAAACAGATTTTTTGTGCTTTATTTTTACATTAATTAACAGGCTAATTTGATAAGCAGCTTTTTACTGATTGCTTTTTGTTTGTAGTTTCTGTTATAAATTCGCTATTGTTTACACTTATATGAATCGTTTACACGAAGAAGGATACAATGAACCTTGCCAGCAAATCAATCTTATTAGATACCGTAATCTCTGCCATCCTCACTCTAGCTGGGGGAGGCAGTATTTACTCCTTTTTATTTTTATGGGTCATATTATTTATTCCCGCCATATCCATCTTTATTTCTTTGGATATTATCAAAGGGAAGCCAACCACAGCGGATGAGACAAAGTCATCAGAATAAGACTTACTCATAAGAATGAAGAAACTACTCAAATTTATTGAAACAGTTCTAATTTTAGGTTTTATTTTTTTTGAAGAGCTTATCTGGTATCGCTTTGCCCTCCCGATTTATAAAAAACTTCAACAACTTCGGCTCTTTGCTCGATTTGACTGCTATTTATCTAATGATGCCGGTTCTTTGAGTGCACTATTAATTTTTTTATTGCCTTTTCTTGCTATGGAACTTATGGCTATTACTGCCGGTCATTTTTTTATATCAGGACAGCTGGTTTGGGGAGTTACCTTCTATATCTTTAAGATTTTGATGGCCATTCCTGTGGTCAGTGTATTCAGTGCGGCAAAAGAAAAATTATTGGCATACTGGTTTATTGACTACCCTTATCAATTTATTAATTGGGCGAAAAATACACACTTATATCAAGCCATTGTGGTAAAACTTCAAATAACTAAGCAACAGATAAAAAAGCAATTAATCGTGCTTAAAACTATTTTAAAAATAATGTTAAAAGAGCGTATGACACCTTATATAAAGCAAAAAGGTTCTTACCTCTCCCAACTTGTTAAGCGCTATCGCTTATACAAGAAATAGGTGACATTATGTTAAGCAAAACACTGTACCTACTGAGTTTGATAATTTTAGTCTTGCTTGTTTATGGCATGTTTCGCCAAGAATCAATTTACTGGTACGATGTTGCCAGTGCCTTCCTTATGAATACGCTCTTGTATTTAAAGACTAAAATCCCTTTGATAATAATTGCTTTTTTATTATCTATGAAAAAATTTGTCCTAGGCTTAACAACATTAAAGCTTCTATTTATTGGGGTTAAACGTTATATCATTGATAATATTATTGCCACTAACTTAAAAGCACACTATTTTTCTCATGTTATTGAGCCAGCAAAGCAATGGTGGCGACAATTTGATTTAAAACAAAAGGTGTTACTGTTTATCCCTGTATCCATTGTGACTGTACTAGGTAGTTATGCGACGGGCTTATCAAATGTGTTAAGTTTTATCGGTATTAAAACACTGATTATTGGCTTTTTTAAATCACTTTGGTTGCTGGGATCGAAAGTGGTCTATTTTTTTACGGTGTACCTCTGGTCAACGTGGTTAGCTCCCGTATTAGAAATATTTGTATTTTCATGGATATTAAAATTATTAGAAAAAATTCCCTTTATAAAAAAATACCTGACATGGATTTATGAAAAAATATCAGCTGTATTGATAAAGCTAGGCTTATTTTTGGAAAGAATGATCCATAAGCCCATACAAAAGCAATTAATCAAAGCAGGAAAGAGGACCGCGGACTATCTCAAAAAAAGTAATGATAAAAAGAAATTAGCAGACAATCTGCTCAAAGAAGCACCAGAAAAACAGGCTAGTAGGGGGTCTAAGAACAAAAAAGGAACTGATTAAGCTAAATAATTCTACCTAAGAGGTTTTCTTAATTCGACTTAGTTCAAAAGCCGGTGCGTTGCGATCCACTGCCTGTGCTTTTTCCTTGGTAACCCAGTTAATAATTCGGCCATCAGGATTATCTTTTTGTACTTCATCACAGGTATTCAGACATTGACCACATTGTGTGCAGGTAAACTTTGCTCGTTTGATGCTACGCGTATGTAGACGCATAGGACAGGCTCGATCACATTCTCGATCGCATGATTGACATAAACTGGCTCGGGATTTGTCAAAACTGACCACCATTGCTTTACTATTGCCCATCCAGATAAGACTCTGAAATAAGCCTACAGCACAACCATACTTGCAAAATAAGTGACGGGCAAAGAAAAAATCAAGCGTAAAAATTGTGCTGGCAACCAATAAAAAGCGAGTTGCTCCAGCACCCAAATTACCTTCTAATAAGTCAGGAATGAGTTCTTTAGGTGGCAATAGATAGCTTAATAAACTAAAGGCCCAGACAAAGGCCATGAGTGCACAAGAAAAAAAGACCAATAGCCAAGGCAAAGCTCCCCGTGTTTTTTTACTGGCTTTTTCCCAGAGTGTGACCCGCCCAAGGTATCTGAGCATCATATCATTAAAAATTTCTACCACAGAAAAATGTGGGCACAACCAACCACAATAGATACGCCCCATTTTCCAGATGATAATGGCGATGATGGTAATAAATGCCATAACAGGTAAAAATGCTCGTGTTAGCAGGGTTATTGCTGCGGAGCTTGCATCTCCTTGACCATGTTGAAAGCTTTCTAAACCCAAGGTCCAAGGTTGACCAAAAATAATAAAATGCCCTAGGGTGAGATCCAAACGAAAAATATCTAAAAAAGGAGCCAAAATAAACAGTAGAAAAAAACTGCTTCTGGTTATGATCCTTATTTTTTCTCGCTGAGTTTTTTGTGAATATGCCATCTGTTGGATGTTTCCATATGGTTATTAACAATAACCATGTATAAAGTGAGTTAAGATAATGAATATCGTATCATTATTTATGAGCAGTATTGTGATAAGAGAGTGCTTTCTTTGTGATTTTTTTGTGATAAATAAACTGTCTTATAAGGAATGTTTGGCATGCTCAAAAGGAATGTATATGCCCTGATTATTACTATTTACTATTTCTTTTTAGCATATAACCAACGCCGGAGATGGTTTTAATGTCTATCTCAGGTACTTTATTACGCAGGCGACGTAGTAGAGAGCGTAGTGATGATTCCCCTACAATAACATTAGCCCAAATATGTTCTTCAATTAATGAACGAGGACAAGGTACGTTAGCGTGAAGGATTAAAATTTCCAGTAATTTTAGTTCTTTACGGGTTAATGAAATCGTGTGTTGCTCTTTGGTGAGACGTAGTGGTGAATGGTTAAAGCAATAGCCTGAATCTAAGTCAGTACTCTTATCAAGGATCAATAAGCGTTTTTTGTATTTATTGAGCTCGGTTTCAACTTGTTGATGTTTAAGGTTGTTTCGATAAGCTTGTATTAAATTGCCACAAGTGATGAGAAAGGGCTGTAATGATTCAGCCAATATTTTATGATAGCCTGATCCTCTGTTAGCAAGTCCTACCATACCAAGTAATTCACCACCGCCGTAAAAGGGAATACCCATAAATGCATTAAGTGGTGGGTGTCCTTTGGGTAAGCCGTAACGTCTAGGATCGGATGCTGGAGCATTTGAAATGACTAATTGTCCAGTTTTAATAACAGCACCGTATAATGAGTTTGGTTTGGAAAAGATCATACCATTGCGTTTGGTCTTCTCATATAGGCATTGAGTTTCTTCGCTCCATGAAATATTTGTGGTGGCATAGCTTTTAATAAAAGGCTGTTTCTCTTTGGTGAAGAAAATTTCACCAATAAAACCATATTCACTTTCGGTAATGTCTAATAAGGTGTCTAATAGGCCGTTGAAAAGAATATAAGGGTCTGTTTCTGTTATATAATGAGACAGCACGGTGGTAATC
>Ga0256831_1000294_pt1 | contig 26571 bp, 21 predicted proteins | sample 132544metaG_FD_189087 | JGI IMG/M metagenome (GOLD analysis project Ga0256831, IMG submission 189087) | Hydrothermal vent microbial communities from Lau Basin, Pacific Ocean - 132-544 | ecosystem: Environmental > Aquatic > Marine > Hydrothermal vents | place: Pacific Ocean: Lau Basin | collected... | reverse complement strand
CTATTAATATTAAGAGCTGCAGCTCTGTATCTTGAATCCAATCGTGATTTAATTGAATCCTTTGTTGAACAGCAAACACATTATCCGGTATCATTTGATAAAGTTAAAATCACTATAAATCCATTCTATCCTGCCATTTCCTTAAAAAACTTTATTATTAAATATAACGATAATCAATCATCCCTTACTTTTAATGAGGCAGCTATTCGTATTGATGTTCTGCAATCTATTATTCAGTCCGAGTTAATAATAGATAAATTATCACTGGATGGTTTTAATGCCGTTATTCAGCGTAATAATAATGGTGATGTTTATTTAATGGATCTATTACTGCACAGTAAGGCGAAGACGGCATCAAATCTTGAAAACAGTAACCCTTCCTATTTTAAAATTCTTAATCAGACTGATTTTGAGGTAACTCATAGTGAAATATTTTTTGTTGATGATATGGATGAGTACCCGGATATGTTCCTGACAGATGTTAATTTCCGTATGGCTAACAAACAAAATCGACACCAGATTTCAATACAGTCAACCTTAAATAACAGAGATACAAAACTTGATTTTAGACTGGATTTTAAAGGCCAGGTGCACGACATCAAACAATGGGATGGTATCGTTTATTTTAATGTCAAGAGTGTTAATTATCCAACTCTGTTACACCTCCTTGGTGAAGAAATCATTCAGCTGGAAAATTATCAACTGAATGATATTGATATGGGACTGCGAAGCTGGGCTGAAATTAAACATGGTAAACTGGATAGTGTCAGAGGTGAACTATATGTTGATGATGCGCAGGTAAAACGACTGGATACTAGAGAACAGGTCTATTTCAATCGAATTTCAAGTGACTTCAAGCTGGAACGTCATCATATGAAATTCACAGACTGGGTATTAAATTTGTATCATCTTAATTTTAATATTGATGGTAAAATTATCGCTGACAAACGCATTCAGCTGCATTATAAACATTCTAAACAGTCTCCCGGGCTTCTGCTTTATATAAATAATTTACAACTGGGTGAGTTTTCTCACGTTATTGACTTTTTTTCACCTGAAGATATTAATAAAAAGATTTATCAACGGTTAAAACCACGAGCAAAATTACAGGATATCAATATATTAATGGCTTTTAAATCCTTAAATATGCCCATTAATATTACTAATTACCAGGCCTCTATGGAGCTTGAAAACTTTGGTTTAAATGCCTTTCATTCGCTGCCCAAAATAAGAAATCTTTCAGCTCGAATAATATTAAATAAAGACAGAGGAAGAGTCTATATAAATAGTAAAAAAATGTCTGTTCATCTTAAGTCTCTGTTTCGTGACAGCTGGCCGATAGATACTCTGACAGGAGAATTATACTGGCAGCAGGAGGGTGAGCAATGGTTGTTAGGGGCAAAAAAACTGGCCCTGGTTAATACCCATCTGAAAATAAACAAGGCCGATCTGAAATTATGGTTTCAACCCGAAGGTTCCATTATTATGGATTTGAGCGGCTTTTATAAAGATGCCAATGTGAAATATGTTTCCTATTATCTGCCTGCCTATATTATGAATCAGGGACTGGTCAAATGGCTGGATGAATCCATTATTTCCGGCTGGGGTACAGATGGAGGAGTGGTTTTTCGAGGAGAGTTGAAGCAGTTTCCTTTTAAGGATCACTCCGGCATTATGGATATTGTATTTAATACCAGAGAGGTAGAACTGGAGTACACTCCGGGCTGGCCAAAATTAGAGGATATCAGTTCTCAGATTCAGTTTACTGAGCGTGGTATGTGGATAGTTTCTGACACTAGTCGAATATTTTCTTCTGTTTCAAATAATGTTCATGCCGCCATAGCCGATTATGACAGCTCGATTTTAAAACTGCATGGAAACATAAAAAGTAATATTAAAGACGGCGTAAAGTTTTTAAAACAATCGCAACTGGCCTCAGAAAATGTCACTGCTATTCTGGATGCTCAGGGTAAAATTGATATTAACCTGGATTTGACTATCCCCACAGAAAAAGGCACTCCGAATAGTAATGTCTCTATTTTATTGCATAATCTGGACTATTATCCTCCCGGTTTTAAACGAAAAAAGGGACTGGTTAGTAAGTTGTCCGGCAAAGTTATTGTTCATAACGAAAATATTGAGGCTAAAAACCTAAGTACTAAAATTATGGGTCGTTCTGCGAAGGTGGTGATAAAATCATCAAAAAACAAACGTAAAAAAGACCGTTCTCCAGATGTTACTATTGCTATTGATAGTCATTTTTCTATTAATCAGCTGCAAAAATATAATATTATTCCTGAAAATATGCAGGCCTTTGTACGCTATCTTTCTGGAACAGGACGTGTTTATATTAATCTGAGTCTGCCTAATGAACATCGTCCATTTTCAATGGTTGCGACTTCAAATCTAAAAGGATTTAAATCCGGTCTGCCTTTTCCCTTTAATAAACCAGCAGAAAAATCACAGAGTTTAAAGGTGTCTTATACAGACAGCAAATATCCTGATATTCGTTTTTCTCTGGCAGATATTCTGTCCCTGGCTCTGATAATAAAACCTTCTGATGAAACATTGGAGCTGCTAAAAGGTTCTGTCCATCTGGGTAGGGGCAAGGCCTATTTACCTGAAAAAAATGTACTGAAACTCAGTGGTAAAATGCCTGAACTGCCGCTGCAGAAATGGCGGGCTTTCTTTATCGATGTTACACACTCAAAATCCGGACAGGTACAGAAAAAGTCACAGACTAAAGCTTTCCCACCGATAGAGCTGGCTTTATCAGAACTGGTGGTGCCGGGAATTGAGCCTGATAATGAAGATAAAAATAAAACCGCCAAGCAGCTGGGCGATTATATTTCACCGCAGGAATTTCCTTTAATAAATGGCTCTATTGCTTTGGTAAAAATGTCCTCCAGTCATCTGGGCAGGTTTGTCATTAAGACCAGCAGACTGGAAAAAAGTATTGTTTTTGATGAGCTGAGCTTAACAGGTGATATCCTGAATTTTAATGCTAAAGGTAAGTGGCAACAATGGAATAAAGTACCTGAGATGGATCTTGAAGGTTCTTTGAAAGTCAGTTCATTTGAAGAATTTCTGCATCTTACGGGATATGATCAGTTGATGCGTGGTGGTAAGGCAAAAATTTCAGGTTATCTCAGCTGGCCAGGTGGGTTGAATGATCTGGATAAGGGTACAATGGATGGAAAACTTGCTATTGAAGTTGAGAAGGGAGCCTATCTGGAAGGAAAACCCGGTACTGCAGGAAGACTGCTGGGGCTGTTAAATATGAATGCACTGGCAAGACGAATTTCTCTGGATTTTAGTGACGTATCGGATAAGGGCTTTGAATTTGATGAGATCAGGGGTGATTTTCGTATTCGTGGAGGTAATGCCTATACTGATAATTTAACAGTTGCGGCGCCCAGTGCAAAAATACTGGTTACTGGACGAGTAGGGATGGTAGCCGAAGATTATGATGAAAAAGTGCTTGTAGTGCCGGAGCTTTCTGCTACTTTACCCATTGCCGGAGCAGCAGTAGCAGGCCCCGCAGGTGCTGCTGTGGCCTGGGTGGGGCAAAAGCTATTAGGTTCTCAACTCAATAAGGTGACAGCGATGAGTTATACGGTTAAAGGCAGCTGGGATAATCCGGTTATTAAAAAAGATAGCATGAAAGCAACCGCTCTGGAGAATCTGAAAGATCTGTTCAGTGCCAACCAGGATCCTCAGCCCGCAACAGATAAAAAGTCGGCTGGTGGGAAATAATTTTTAACCTGGAAATAGCAGGAATTTCTGCTTCTAAACCTTGTATTTTACAGCTTGATCGTTGAAACTATAAAGTCATAGATCAGCTATTTGCAATGTATTTAGAGGGAAAATGACAAAAGTAGCAGTAATACAGATGGCTTCCGGGCCTAAGGTCAACGCTAACCTGAGCGAAGCCGGGCGATTAATCCAAAATGCCGCTCAACAAGGGGCAAAACTGGTAGTTTTACCGGAAAATTTTTCCCATATGGGGATGTCAGAAAAGGATATCCTTAAAGTAGCCGAGAAACCTGTCAGGGAAGCAGCTGCAATGAATGACACAGTACCTGTTCAGGCTTTTCTATCTGCTGTTGCAAAAGAACATAAAATCTGGATTGTGGGAGGAACCATCCCTCTTAAGAGTGAAACCGATCACAAAATTCGTTCAGCCTGTCTGTTATTTAATGATCAGGGTGAGGTGGTTGCCCGATATGACAAAATTCATCTGTTTGATATTGATTTTGGTGAGAAAGGCGGTGCTTATAATGAGTCCTCTTTTACTGAAGCCGGTGATCAGGTTGTAGTAGTAGAAACACCCTTCGGTAAACTGGGAATGGCTATTTGCTATGATTTGCGTTTTCCTGAACTGTTTCGTGGAATGGTTATAAAGGGCATGGAAATTCTGGTGCTTGCCTCATCTTTTACAGCGACAACAGGTAAGGCTCACTGGGAAGTTTTAAATCGGGCCAGAGCAATTGAAAACCTCTGTTTTGTGGTATCCGCTGCACAGGGTGGTTATCATGTTAACGGACGTGAAACCTTTGGTGATAGTATGATTGTTGATCCCTGGGGTGGTATTATTGACCGTTTACCCAGGGGATCCGGCGTGGTCATCAGTGATATAAATCCGGAAAAACTCAAACAGATCCGTAAGAGTTTTCCAGCCCTGGAACATATTAGATTACCCTGTCATTTAAGCTAATGGTCATTAGCGGACTCAATTATGACCTCTTTGAGGTATTTAAATAACTGACGGGTACTTTTGGGTGGTTTGTTCTGTTCGGTTTCCTTATTGATATTTCTCAGCAGTTGGCGCAGTCGAGAGCGTTCCAGCTGTGGGTATTCTAACAGCAGCTCATTGATAATCGGATCACCTTCCCTGATGAGACGGTCGCGCCAGGTTTCTAACTGATGAAACTGAGCAGTATGTTCACTGAGTTGATTATGGTAGCGTTTATATTGAGTTTGAATACTCTCGGCGTCAGTTTGACGCATTAACTTACCAATCAATTGCATCTGTCGCCGGTGTGCGCTATGACTGCGAACGGTCTGAGTAAAAAGTATAGCGTCTTTCAAACGTTCTTCCAGGTCAAATTTTTCCAGCTCGTGTCTGGATAGTTTTACCAGTTTTTCACCCAGTTTCTGCATTGCTTCAACATTGCGTTTGGCCTGTGATTTACTGATATAATGTTCATCGTTCTCCATGCTCTCAGTATGGGCGTGTTTATCAGAGAATGAATGATGTGCTTTATGTTTTGCCATTATGGTAATTTGTTTTGTATTGGATTAAAGAAAAATGACTCACACACATAATACCTCATCCTGTCATGTTTTGTCTCTTGAACAGCTTTATAAAAAGTGTGATTTAAGTGATTTAAACTTTAATACCACGGATGAGCTGGCAGCACTGGATGAAATAATCGGGCAGAATCGTGCCCTGGATGCAATAGATTTCGGGATGGGGATTGATCATAAGGGCTACAACCTGTTTATACTGGGTTCAGAAGGGATAGGTAAAACTGCTTTAATTAAGAAACTGCTGAAAAAAAATTATGTCAATCGTAAAAAGCCTTTTGACTGGTGCTATGTTAATAACTTTGAATACCCGCAGCACCCCAGATTTTTACGTCTTCCAGTCGGAATGGCAAAGCCGCTGGCGGATGCTATGGAAAAACTGGTCAAAGTGATTTCATCTTTAATTACAGCTGCTTTTCAAAGTGATGAATACGCGGCACAGGTACAGGCAATTGAAAATGAAATTAATGAGCGTAGTGATAAGTTGCTCAATGAACTGGTTGATGAGGCTAGAGAAAACCAGGTGGCAGTGATTAGAACACCCAGTGGTTATACTCTTTCGGCTATTGTTGAGGGTGAGATCAGTAATCTGGATAGTTTTAAAAAATTACCAGAGGAAATACAGAAAGAATTTAATACCAAAATTGATAGTTATCAGGAAAAATTACAGGAAACTCTGGCAAAATTCCCGCAATGGGAACAGGAAGGCAAGGAACAGCTGGATCAACTGGATAAAGATATAGTGACTCAGCTGGTGGATTCTTCAATGGAGAACCTGTTTAATGAATATGAAAATTATGAACAGGTGAAAAATTACCTTAATGAGGTTAAGGAAGATATTATAAATCATCTGGATGAATTTTATGAAGAAGAAATTCATGCTAAAGAGGGTATGCAAAAACGTAAGCATATTAGTAAAACTGCTAACTTCCACCGTTATCTGGTGAATGTTCTGGTGGACAACTCTGCAGTAGAAAATATGCCGGTCATTTTTGAAGATAATCCTACTTATTCTAATCTGATTGGCCGCATTGAACATCTGGCATATTATAATCCCAGAGAGGGTGAACAGAATACTGATAATACTCTGGGGCTGGGTAATTTATTGACGGCTTTTACCCTGATTAAACCCGGATCGCTACACAGAGCCAATGATGGATACCTGTTGCTGGATGCAGAAAAAATTCTGGTCAACCCATATGCATGGGACGGACTTAAACGAGCACTTAAATCAACCCTGATCACTATTGAACCTCTGGATGAACTGCACAGCTTTTCACGCAACCTGACCCTTGAGCCTGATCCTGTTCCTCTGAAGGTTAAAATAGTGTTAATTGGAGATCGCCATATATACCATCTGCTGAGACAAAATGATTCGGAATTTAATAAGCTATTTAAAGTTCATGTTGATTTTTCTGAAGAAATGCAACGTAATGCTGAAATTACTCATAAATATGCCCGACTTATTGCAGATATCCAAAAACAGGAAAGAGTCAGCCCCATTGAACGTCCAGCAGTTGAGCGTATGATTGAGCATAGTTCCCGGCTGGTGGATAATAGCGACAAGGTATCTTTGCATATGGGAGAGCTCAGAGATCTTATTCTTGAATCAGAATATTTTAACCTGCAGTATCATAGTAATACCGATGAAAATGCCTTACATGCTATATCTCTGGAAGACGTAAATGCAGCCATTTATGCCCGTATTTACCGTATGGATCAGTACCGTGAGGCTCTTTATGAAGAAATTCTTAAAGGCACTATTCTTATAGATACTGATAATCAGATGACGGGTCAGGTTAATGCACTTTCTGTTTTACAGGTTGGAGAATTTTCCTTTGGCCAGCCTTCGCGTATTACTGCTACAGTTAGAGTCGGAGATGGACACATTGTTGATATTGAGCGAGAGGTGGACCTGGGGGGAGATATTCATAGTAAAGGGGTTATGATTTTATCTTCCTATCTTGGGCATCATTATGCTAAAACCCGTATGTTGTCAATTGATGCGAATCTGACCTTTGAGCAATCCTATGGAGAAGTTGATGGCGATAGTGCCTCGGTGGCGGAGTTATGTGCTTTGTTATCTGCCGTTTCCGAAATTCCTGTCAAACAGTCTCTCGCTTTAACAGGGTCTGTTAACCAGCTGGGTGAGGTGCAGGCTATTGGCGGGGTGAATGAAAAAATTGAAGGATTTTTTGATGTCTGTAAACAACGAGGCCTGACAGGTAAGCAGGGCGTTATTATCCCTGCCAGCAATATTGTTAACCTGATGTTGAAAGAAGAGGTTGTTAGTGCTGTTGAACAGGGACAGTTTGTTATTTATGGTATTGAGCATGTAGATGATGCCTTGTGCCTGTTAATGGGTATGGATGCGGGTAAACTTGATAAGAACGGGTATTATCCTGAAGGTTCAATAAATCAGAAAATTCAGCAGAACATGGAGTTGTATTCTAATGTAAAACATAAGGAGCAGCATAAGTATGATAAAGGTGATGAAGAATAAAATCAGCTTCCATCTGTCTGGGGTGAAACAGGTGGTCATTACAGGTATTACTTGTATGCCTGCTCTCATTCATGGTCTTGAAATCCTTTTGTCACCCCCTTTTCAGGTACAGAGTTTCAGGAAAAGTTTGAAAAATCAAAATCCAGTGTGGTACTGGGTTCCTGTAAAAATGCCCCCTGAATATAATGAGCTCCAGACTGCCAGATAACGGACAGGGAGCCAGCTTCTTCTACAAAAGGCACAATGGTTTTAATGCCCATATCATTGGCTCTGGTGCAGATATTATTGAGGGCCTCAAGTCGCTCTCCATTGGTGGAAATATCTTTTATCAATTTCAGATCAAGTTTAAGAAAATCAACAATAACGTGTTTCAACAAGGTAAAAGAATCTTCTTCCACACCAAAATGTTCAAATGATAATAAACAGCCAAGCTGATGCACCTGTTGTGTCAGTTTTTGCATGGTGCGTAAGTTTTCAAAAGCCTTATGAGTGTTTATTTGAAATATTACCGATTTCCCTTTTACCCTGTATCGATCCAGATTATGTTTTACCCAGGCAATAAATTTATTATCATTTAAGGAGGCACTGCTGAGTTTGATAATAAACCGAAAGTTGTGTCCTGCAGTATTTTTTTCTGCGAGAATTCGAATGGCTTCAGCAATAATCCATCGATCTACATGAATAGAATGGCTGGATGCTTCAGCCAGTGGCATAAATTTGCTGGGGGAAATAATTTCACCCTGTTCGTTACGCATGCGAATATAAAGCTCATAGTTTTCACTGTTTTCACCCATCAGGCTGACAAAGGGTTGAAACATTAAAAACATACGTTTCTGTTTAATAGCATTTTTTATTTCAGAGGCCCAGTGCTGAATCAGCTGCTGATTATCCATTTCGTTGGCATCTGGGATATAGAGTTTAATCTGATTTCCACCTTTTTCAATGGCTTCATTACAGGCTTTTTGTGCGTGGGTCAGAGAGTTCTGAGAATCCTGACGAGAGGAATTAAGCTGAACTATGCCAATACTGCAGGAGGTGCTAATGCTTTTATCCTGAGCTATAGCAATATGAGTATCCACTGTTTTTCGAATGTTTTCAGCCAGTTCCATGGCTGTATTTTCATCATCTGTTTTAATAATGGCTCCAAAGCGGTAAGATTCAAAACGAGCCAGTAAAACATCTTTGTCGATAGTTTGTTTTTTTAGTAGGGTCGCAATATCTACAATAACGTGATCACTGTTAAGTACACCGAGTTTATTCCGAATAGACTGGAAATTGTCCAGGGTAATAAACAACAGGTAGGCATTTTTACTATCAGCCTGTTCAATGGTACTTTCAAGTTGAGACAGAAAATAGCGTCGGTTATACAGCCCGGTTTCTTGACACTGGGTATTTAAGATGTCCAGTTTTTGCTGCAGCTTTTCCTGTGTCTTTTGATTGATTGCATCGTTGCGGATGATAATCTGCAGACAGTCTTCCCCGGCCATACTGGCAGGTTGAAATTCCATCTGCATCTGAAACTCACTTTCATCATCTTTTATGCCGGTAACTTTTAAAGTATTTGTTATTGTTTGAGAGTCATTTTTTGTGGCATATTGCCCGTTTCGATGCGAATAGTGTTGTAATAATTCTTTGAGTTTAGTACTGTCACGGGGAGAAACCAGATCCATAATAGGCATGGCTTCGATATCATCCCGGCTTTCATAGCCGAACATTTTAAAATAAGGATCGTTGGAGAGGATATGCATACCTTCATGGACATAGGCAATGGCATCTCTGGAGCTGTTGATTAATTGCTGACACCGCTTTTCTGAGTCATTAAGCTGTGTGCTTAAGTTATATTCACTGCGTAAACCTTTTAGTGCCCTGAACTCTTTTTGTACTGTCAGACTGATCAATTCTTCAGGCTCAGCAGGAATAACACAACTGACTCCCTGTTTTAACAGATAAACGGTTTCTTCGGGCGTTTTATCTGCAATAACAATGACGACCGCATCACTTTTAAGTTCTTTCAAGCGTTGTAGCAGGGTTCCAATATCCAGATCTTTGACTGTCGGGGTGAATAAAATAATGTCAAAAGATCGTTTGTCGATTTCTTTATCAAAAATAGTGCTATTGGAAACGGCGGTTGGATGAAGCGTTAAACCTTCATTACGCAACACATTAGTCATTTCAACAGCATCGTTTTCTGATTTGTCGATCAGTAATAGTTGAATTATATTGTCCTGTTTCACAGATCGTCCTGTTCTCAGACTTCTGGAGCGTTTGATCTTTCAGGCTGAAAGATCAAACGCTCCAGGTTATAACATAAATAGTTATTATTATAAATCATCCCAGATTGAATCAAAGTCACTGTCTCCATCCAGAGATAGTGTATCGTACTGTGCCTTTTTTGATGGAGATTTATTCTGATCTGTACCATAAAACTCCTCTGCAGGCAGGTATTTAAAGCGGGAAAAATGTGCTGTTACTTCCAGAGTATCAAGCAGTACAACTTTGCTTTTAACACGGGTGATATTGGCGTTAACCAGACGATATTCATAGAGTATAACCTGATCCCTGACTTCATATCCAAGACCTGTTGTAATCAGTGTTTTGGGCTGCTTCAGAACCGGAATGGCGGGTAATAAAATTGCTCTGGATTTTATACCTTCCTGCATGCTGCTGTATTTTGCAGTGCTGACAGCAATAGCATTAGGTGCCAGAATCTGAATACCGGCCTGTATTTTATGATCATCTACACACTTTATCCAGCGAATTGTACCGACAAACCAGTAGCCTTCTTTTTTATCTTCTTCGTGACTAATCGCCAGTATTTCACCTACTTTAGCATTGATCGAGCCCTTTTGTTCCCATTGCAAACAATAACCACAAATACTTTCATTGACCATATTCCAGTATTTATGGGAATCGGGATGTTCAGGACCGCCGGTATCTGAATTATTTAGAGTTGTTTCTTTTTCCGTCATATTCAGCAGGGTTTTACTAGTGAATACTTCACCCCAGATATCATTCACTTTTAGCGTGGATTCCACGGTACGGGTACTGAAATTAGCGCCTGTTTCCAGAAGCTCTTCAGATAACTGGTAGCCAGTTTCAGATTCATCATTGCTTAGCCATTCGGGATCGGCATAACCATTTAAAACATAATGAACATTATTCAGGCCGATAGCCACTTTCAGTTTTGATTTCGCCGGACGGCGGCTATGCTCACGACTGGGTACAATACCCCAGGCCAGAGACAGTTGTTTTAGAATATTGACATTGATTTCAGTTGTCTGGTTTTCCATATTATGAAAATGTTCCATCAGATGGGCATAATCCAGTTTTGAGGTATCAAGAGTCCAGATCTGTGATTTTTTACTGCTATCCTGGGGAGAAATAAATACCGGGTGTTTATCTTCTGATAAATTGATAAATAAGTTATCTTTTTCATCTGTTTCTTGATAGGAATGAATATCGGCCAGGGGGGCCCATTCTTCCAGTTGTCTGAAAATTGAATAAATATGGTGCTGAGACATACTGTAGGGATCGGCAATGGAAACCAGCAGGATCTGCAGATAGATATTTTTAATGCTGGTCTCACTGATGAGCTGGAAGCTGGGGTCGGTGATTTTTTTATGCACTATCTTCTGTTGTTTTGCCAGTAAAAATAACTTGTGCAAATCGGACCATAGACCTTTATCAGGCATCTGGTAGAGCTGATAAGAGTTGATCAAAGATAAACTGTGATGACGAATAATTCTTTCTATAGCCTGTGCTGTTAATTTGTTTCGTCCGGAGCAAAGAAAAAAAATTGAACAATTAAGCAGATCCTTTAATACCAGTTTGTAGCCAATACTGATTTGTTCATGCATTTTGCTTATTAATCTGGTTATACGCTGGTGTTTTTCATCCAGAGGCAGTTCTCGATTAAGGTTGAGTCTCCTGAGATTGCTTGCCAGATCTACCAGTGGTTCATGTATTTTTTCCAGGAAATATAAACGCTTTTTATAGGAACAGGACAGGCCATTCACTTCTTTAATAACACTGTAAATATGTTTAGTGGATACCCGAATATTTGCCAGAGGAAGGGAGTCAAACCATTGATCCACAGCCGAGCTTTTCAGATTGAAATCTGATTTTCCGGGGCTAACCTGTTTTGGCAGGTGTTTAAATAAAACTTGCTGTAGAGTAGGCAAGATGAATCTCCAACATATCAGATAAAACGATTCTGTTTTGGATCTGAAGGCATAAATTTAAGAGTATGTTTGACCAGGGGCAATTGATGAAAGATCAACAGCCCCTGATACTCAGTATAGTTAAAAATTTATTTTTTGTTATGCAACGGGGACGTTTTAGAAACGTTTCCAGCAAAAAGAAAATTTTGCAAATTATAGCACTTTATCATGCTATTATAATGCTCAAAGTTTATTTATTCAGACTAATCAAAAAGATAAACAGGGTAAGTAAAAAAATTCTTACAATGAGAAGTGTTTTTATTGGGTAAATTCAGATTTCTTTGAGTACCAGCGGCATTTTAGCGGGTTCTTCAGGCAGCTCTCTGACCAGCCGGGGAAGCATATAACCGGGTAATTGTGCGCGTAATTGTGAAAAAAGTTTCATTGCCGCTTCATCACTGACTTCAAAGTGAGCACTGCCCTGTACCCGATCCAGCATATGCAGATAATAGGGAATAATATGATGTTTAATGAGAATTTCGCTTAAGTTCCTTAATACCGAGACAGAATCATTGACCCCTTTTAGCAAAACGGATTGATTAAACAGTAATACCCGGTGTTGAAGTAACTGACTAAACACATCCTGGTTATCGGCAGCAATTTCACTGGCATGATTAATATGTAATACCATAATCACCTGTAGTCTGGATTGTTTCAGGATGTTGAGTAAGGGTTTTGATATGCGTTCAGGTTCAACTACCGGATAACGTGAGTGAATACGAATGCGTTTGAGATGTTTAATGCTCTGCAGTTCATTAAATAAAACGGATAGTTTTGAGTCAGACAGGGAAAGCGGATCCCCGCCACTGAGGATCACTTCTTCGATCGTTCTATCCTGTTGTATCTGCTGCAGGTTGTTTGTTAGCTGAGAGGCAATATGACCTTTATCCTGATAGGGATAATGACGGCGAAAACAGTAACGGCAATGGATGGCACAACTGGGTGTAACTACCAGCAGTACCCGGCCATGATATTTCTGTAATAGTCCCGGCTGTGATAGATAGCGGGCTTCTTCAAGTGGATCCTGCCGGTATCCGGGACTGGATTGAAGTTCTTCCTGTAACGGGAATATTTGTAATAATAAGGGGTCTGCCGGATTGTTATACTCAATCTTGTCGGCAAATGAACGGGGTACCTTAAAATGAAAGCTGTGCATAGCGGGTACTGAAAATGGCATTTGCTCAATGCTCAGACCCAGATATTTCAGTAGTCTGGCAGGATTGGTAAAATATTTTTCCGGCTGGTTTCGGACTGAATTTCGGGGTATCATATAGGGCAATTTTTTATACTGCGTAGTTTTGCATATTTTAGCAAATAATAATGATTTAAGAGAAAGAGTAACGTATGGCATCCTACAATACCAATGAATTTCGTTCCGGTTTAAAATTAATGATTGACGGCGACCCCTATGCCATTGTTGACAATGAGGTAGTTAAGCCGGGTAAGGGACAGGCATTTAATCGCATTAAGGTTAAAAATCTTAAAACCGGGCGGGTAGTAGAAAGAACCTATAAATCCGGTGAATCGGTAGAAGCGGCAGATGTCATGGATACTGATTTACAGTATTTATACAATGATGGCGAACAATGGCATTTTATGCATCCGGAGACCTTCGAACAGATTGCTGCGGATCAGAGCGCTGTCGGGGATGCGGCTAAATGGTTAAAAGAACAGGATATGTGCACCATTACTTTATGGAATGGCAGCCCATTACTGGTTACCCCCCCGAACTTTGTGGTATTGACTGTAGCGGATACTGATCCGGGTCTAAAAGGTGATACTTCCGGAGGTGGTGGAAAACCCGCGACCATGGAAACCGGAGCAGTGATTCAGGTGCCATTATTTATACAAATTGGTGAAGAACTTAAAATTGATACCCGTACTGCCAAGTATGTCTCCCGTGCAAAAGATTAAATTCATTGCCTCACTGGACTCCCACAACATCCCCTGAGCAGCTCAGGCTCAGGGCCAGAACTATGCAATATATCCGCTGTTTTTTTGAACAGCGAGAGATACTCGAAGTGGATACCCCGGTGTTATCCGCTGCAGCCATTACCGATCCTTTTATAGAAAGTTTTCAAACTCGATATATTCCTCTGACCCGAAAAATGCCGGCAGAACATTATTATCTGCATAGTTCTCCGGAATTTCCCATGAAGCGTCTGTTGGCTGCCGGTTCCGGTTCTATTTACCAGATTGCCAAAGTCTTTCGTCAGGGAGAGGTGGGCAGCAGGCATAATCCGGAGTTTACCCTGCTGGAATGGTATCGGGACGGCTGGGATCATCATCAGCTAATGCAGGAAGTTGAACAACTGCTCACTGAATTATTAACACCTCATGTTCAACTGGGTGCTAGCTGTTTTATGTCTTATCAGCAGGTGTTTGAAAAAGTTATGGCGATTAATCCCCATACTGCCCCCATGGATGATCTGTGTGCCTGTGCAGATAAGTTCGACCTCTCCGGTGTACTGGATAAATCTGATCACCGAGATCGTTTTCTGGAGCTATTGTTCAGCCATGTTATAGAGCCTGCACTGGGTACAGAAGCTGAAACTGGCAAAGCCTGTATCTGTTTTGTCTATCATTATCCAGCCTCCCAGGCATCACTGGCACGAATCGGGCAGGAGAATGGTATTGCAGTGGCCAGACGATTTGAAATATTCATCAATGGGCTGGAGCTGGGTAATGGTTTTCATGAACTCAATAATGCGCAGGAACAACGGGCTCGATTTACGGCTGATAACCAGACCCGTCAGCAAATGGGATTAACTGAACGTCCTCTGGATGAAAATTTTCTGGCCGCACTGGATCTGCTGCCGGACTGTGCCGGGGTGGCTATTGGCATTGAACGACTGTTAATGGTCATGAGCCAGGCTGCGCATATTAATAAGGTTATCAATTTCCCGTTTGAACGAGCATGATACTCTTAGATATTTTAATTTATACTTAGGGGTTATGAAACTATCTCTGCTAAAACCTGGCCCAGTTGTACAGGGATATCCGGTTGCATTTGCTTATTCCACTGAACACGATTATCAGCAAATAATAAAACCACCGTAGAGCCCATATTAAAGCGCCCCATTTCCTGAGCTTTAGTCAGTTTAATCTCATCCTGATACTGCCAGCGCTGAACTGATTGCCGGCGGGGCGGGCTGACTTCACCATGCCAGATGGTTTCAATACTGGAGACAAAAATAGCACCTACTTCAATTAAAGCCATGGGACCTGCTGGCGTATCAAAAATATTAATCACCCGCTCATTGCGGGCAAATAAACGGGGGATAGCCTTGACAGAGGCCTTGTTGACACCAAACAACTGGCCCGGAATATGGACCATTTCTTTTAAAGTGCCGTCTACGGGCATATGAATACGGTGATAATCTCTGGGCGACAGATAAATAGTGACAAATTTACCATTGTGAAAGATTTCTGTCAGAGCCTGATCGCCGGCAAGTAAATCAGACAACTTAAAATAATGGCCTTTTGCCTGCATCAGCTGCTGGTCTTCAATATCACCCAGTTCGCTGATAGTCCCATCTACCGGGCAACAGAGCTGATGTGCATTGCTTCGATCAGGGCGGACCTGTGGTTTTAAAGAACGGCTAAAAAAATCGTTAAAACAGCTATAATCTTCAGCATTTTCCCGTACCGCTTCCATCATATTGACATTAAATAAGCGTATAAACTGTTTAATCTGAAAGTTTTTAAAAGCCGTTTGTTTTATGCGCATAAAACGATGCATCAGCGCTGATAAAAAATGCTGCGGTAATAAAAATAACGGCCAGGTTTTTAAATAATCCATTAAACTGGCGGATCGTTTATTGTTATTATGAAGTTGAGGCAATTCAATACTCCGGAGAATGAAATTTTTTAAAAATTAAGGTATGATCCCGTGGTTTTACACACAGCTATTGTCAGTAAGTAGCACAATAACTGTATTTTAACTCAATTTTAAAAGGAATCCTCCTCATGTTTACTAAAGATATGACAATTGCCGGCTATGATGATGAACTCTGGGACGCGATACAGCATGAGGAAACACGTCAGGAAGAACATATTGAACTGATTGCCTCAGAAAACTATACCAGCCCCAGAGTTATGGAAGCACAGGGATCCGTGCTGACCAATAAGTATGCCGAAGGTTATCCTTCTAAACGTTATTATGGCGGTTGTGAAAATGTCGATATCGCCGAACAGCTGGCCATTGATCGAGCTAAGAAACTGTTTGGTGCTGACTATGCCAATGTACAGCCGCATTCTGGTTCCCAGGCCAATGCTGCGGTTTATTTTGCACTGTTAAATGCCGGTGATACGGTAATGGGGATGAGTCTGGCTCATGGCGGTCATCTGACACATGGCTCCAGGGTCAGCTTTTCCGGTAAATTATTTAATGCCGTTCAATATGGTTTGAATGAAGCAACCGGCGAAGTAGATTATGAACAGGTCGAACGTCTGGCTAAAGAACATCAGCCTAAAATGATTATTGCCGGTTTCAGTGCTTATTCGCGGATCATGGACTGGCAGCGTTTTCGTGATATCGCCGATGAAGTCGGTGCTTATTTAATGGTTGATATGGCTCATGTGGCCGGCCTGGTAGCGGCAGGCGTATATCCCAGCCCGGTACAGATTGCCGATGTCACCACCTCAACAACCCATAAGACACTGCGAGGTCCTCGCGGCGGGATTATTCTGGCCAAATCCAACCCGGAACTTGAGAAAAAACTCAACTCCATGATTTTCCCCGGTACTCAGGGCGGCCCATTAATGCACGTTATAGCCGGTAAGGCAGTGGCTTTTAAAGAAGCCATGGAAGATGATTATGTGGTTTATCAGACGCAGGTTATAGAAAATGCCCGTGCCATGGCCACGGTATTTCTGGAGCGCGGTTATGATGTGGTTTCCGGAGGTACTGATAATCACTTATTTCTGCTCAGTTTAATCTCCCGCAAGCTGACCGGTAAAGCGGCCGATGCGGCACTTGGATTTGCCAATATTACCGTCAATAAAAACTCAGTACCCAATGATCCCCAGTCCCCCTTTGTGACCAGTGGTTTGCGTATCGGTTCGCCTGCTATTACGACCCGGGGCTTTAAGGAACAGGAAAGCTCAGAACTGGCGGGCTGGATCTGCGATATTCTGGACGAACTGTGCAAGATGGAAGAAGCCGATCGAAGCATTGAAAATATGCAAGAAATGGCCATAGTACAACAGGTTAAACAGCAGGTGCTGGACTTATGCAAGCGTTTTCCAGTTTATGCATAAGCGGGTTAAGGCTAAGACTTAAGAGTTTACTATATGCGTTGTCCATTTTGTCATGCACCGGAAACTAAAGTTATTGACTCACGTCTGGCCAATGAAGGGGATTCTGTGCGTCGCAGACGAGAATGTCTGACCTGCAGTGAACGCTTTACGACCTTTGAAACCCCGGAACTGGTGATGCCTCGTCTGGTGAAAAGTGATGGTTCACGGGTGCCCTTTGATGAGCAGAAATTACTGCAGGGTATGTTGAAGGCGCTGGAAAAACGTCCCGTTTCTCTGGAAACGATTGAACAGGCAGTCAATCGTATTAAAAATAATTTACGGGCCACCGGTGACCGGGAAGTGGCATCCAGTCGTCTGGGTGAATGGGTCATGGATGAACTGAAACAACTGGATCAGGTTGCCTACGTCCGTTTTGCATCGGTGTATCGCAGTTTTCAGGACCTGGATGAATTTCGCAAGGAAATCGAACGACTGGAAGCTCCGGAACAGGATTAAGGTACAGGCCATGCCCGGCGATGAATTTTATATGGCTCAGGCCATTAAACTGGCCAGAAAAGGCTGGTTTAGCACCCATCCCAATCCACGAGTGGGCTGTGTACTGGTGCGAGACGAGCAAGTCATTGCGCAGGGCTGGCATCAGTATGCCGGACAGGGACATGCAGAAGTTCAGGCACTGGCAGATCTGCAACATAATAATGCAACGGCTGAAGGTGCCACTGCTTACGTAACACTCGAGCCGTGCAGCCATTTTGGCCGAACCCCACCGTGCAGTAATGCCTTAATAGAAGCGGGGGTAAAACGGCTGGTCGTAGCGATGACCGATCCCAATCCGCTGGTTTCCGGTAATGGCATCAAACGCCTTAAAGAACATGGGGTTGAGGTTAGAGTCGGCGTACTGGAAGCGGATGCCAGAGCCTTAAATCCGGGATTTATTCAGCGCATGGAAACGCAGAAACCATTGATACGCTGTAAAATGGCCATGAGTCTGGATGGCCGGACGGCTATGGCCAGTGGTGAGAGCCAGTGGATCACTTCCCCGGATGCCAGAGAAGATGTTCAGACTCTGCGGGCAGAAAGTTCAGCTGTTTTAACGGGCATTGGTACTGTCCTGGCGGATAATCCATCCATGAATGTCCGTTCACAGCGCTTTGCTGACAATAATCGTCAGCCGGATCGGGTCATTCTGGATACCCGACTCAGAATACCGCTGGATGCAAAATTGTTATCTTTAGACGGGCAAACGGTTATCTGCACTTCGACGGAGTCTAAACAGCAGAGCCGGAAAATTCAGGCACTTGAAGCCAGGGGAGTAGAGATATATTTTCTCAATACTCAGAAGTCTGGTTCCCGCAGAGTCCTGTCGGTTAATGAGCTTATGACTGTGCTGGAACAACGGCAATACAATGAGATATTACTGGAAGCCGGAGCCACACTGGGCGGTGCTTTGTTAAACGCCGGTGTGGTTGATGAACTGATTATCTATATGGCTCCCCATTTGATGGGCAGTGATGCTCGGGGCTTATTTCATATTCCCGGACTGGACAGGATGTCACAAAGAATTCAGCTTGATATCCGAGATATCCGGGCGGTGGGCAGGGATTTTCGTATAACTGCCAGAGTACGTTCTGTGACGGAACAACAGGAATAATATATGTTTACCGGAATTATACAGGCGATTGGCCGGGTGGCAGCTATAGAACCCAAAGGTATTGACAGCCGGTTTTATATTAAAACCGGTGATTTAGTGCTGGACGATGTGGCTATTGGCGATAGTATTGCAAGCAATGGGGTGTGTCTGACGGCAATAGCGCTGCCCGGTGATGGTTTTTGGGCGGATGTTTCGGCTGAAACCTTGTCAAAAACCGGTTTCAGACATATAAAGGTAGGAAGCCGGGTAAATCTGGAAAAGGCACTATTGCCCACTACCCATCTGGGCGGGCATATTATCAGCGGCCATGTGGATGGTATAGGTACTATCATTGAGCGTAGTTCTGCCGGGCGCTCGGTACATTTTAAAATTCAGGTACCTGCTGGGCTGGCAAGGTATATTGCCGCAAAGGGTTCTATTTGTATCAATGGTGTCAGTCTGACGGTAAATGCTGTAAACGGCTCCGTCTTTGCATTGAATATCGTGCCGCATACCCTGGCAGAAACTACCCTGTCAGATGCTCAGGCCGGAATGGCTGTTAATCTGGAAGTGGACATTATTGCCCGTTATCTGGAACGCCTGCTGTTAGGTGACAAAGCGGCTGAAGCGGCACTGGAACATACGATAACCCTGGACTTACTGGCAGAGAACGGTTTTTTAAATCGTTAATAGAACGTAAGCGATGCAAGTTGCATTATCTTTTCAATATAGAAAGCAGTATAAAAACTTTATGGCTAATTTTAATTCGATAGAAGAAATACTTAAAGATATCCGTCAGGGCAAAATGGTAATTATTGTTGATGACGAAGATCGCGAAAATGAGGGCGATCTCCTGATGGCGGCCAGCAAGGTAACTCCGAAAGATATTAACTTTATGGCAACCTATGGCCGGGGGTTGATTTGTCTGACCCTGACTCAGCAGCGTTGTAAGCAATTGCAGATCCCTTTAATGGTGGATCGTAATAATGCAGAATACGGAACCAATTTTACCGTTTCCATTGAAGCCGCAGAAGGTGTGACCACCGGGATATCTGCCGGTGACCGGGCAGTGACCGTTCAGGCGGCTGTTGCTGCAGATGCCAAACCTGCCGATATTGTTCAACCGGGTCATATTTTTCCACTGGAAGCCCAGCCAGGCGGTGTTCTGACTCGTGCCGGTCACACTGAGGCCGGTTGTGATCTGGCCCGAATTGCGGAACTGGAACCTTCTGCAGTGATTGTGGAAATTCTTAATGAAGACGGCACCATGGCGCGTCGTCCTGATCTGGAAAAATTTTCTGAAAAGTTTGATCTTAAAATTGGCACCATTGCCGATTTAATTGAATATCGACTGAAAAATGAACATTCAGTGGAAAAAGTCAGTGAATGTAACTTACCGACCAGTGCCGGTGAATTTCGTCTGGAAGCCTATCACGATGCCATTTCCGGTCAGCTGCATCTGGCTATGATTAAGGGCACAGTTAATCCTCAGGAACCGGTTCTGGTGCGGGTGCATATGGAAAACTCCTTATGTGATATGCTGGACGCCCAGATGGATGATTGCGGCTGGCCTTTAAATGATGTAATGAAACGCATTGATGATGAAGGCAAGGGTGTCATAGTGATCCTGCGCAGTCATGAAACCAGCAATGAACTGGTGCACCGTATTGATCATTATCAGAAGCTGCAGCTGGGCGAAGCATCTTCTCATTTGAGCAACAAAAAAAATTTACGAACCTATGGTCTGGGTGCACAGATTTTAAAATCTATTGGGGTAAAACGGATGAAAGTCATGTCAGCACCTAAGAAAATACACGGTCTGTCAGGCTTTGGGCTGGAAGTGGTTGAATATTATACGGGCAAGTAGTTAATTTATACTGAATAATTACAAGTTAACAAAAATACAGAGATAAAATATGAGTATAAAAACATTTGAAGGTGAAATGCTTGTTGACGGTGCCAGATTTGGTATTGTTGTGAGTCGTTTTAATAGTTTCGTGGTTGAGTCCCTGCTCAGTGGAGCCATAGATACCATTTTACGTCATGGTGGTAAAGAAGAAAATATAGAAATTGTCCGGGTTCCCGGAGCAATTGAAATTCCTCTGGCGGCAAAACGCATGGCGGCCGCTGAAAAGTATGATGCGATTATTGCCCTGGGTGCGGTGATCCGCGGCGGTACACCGCATTTTGATTTTGTAGCCAGTGAAAATTCCAAAGGGCTGGCTCAGGTCTCTATGGAGTATGATATTCCGGTTGCATTCGGGGTGCTGACTGTGGATACTATTGAACAGGCTATTGAGCGTTCCGGTACCAAGGCAGGTAATAAGGGTACGGAAGCGACTCTGTCGGCAATTGAAATGGTTAACCTGTTTAAAAACTTTGTCTGAAATTCATCGCGCGGGATATACTTTTGAAAAATCGCTCTAAATCCAGACAGTTTGCTGTACAGGCACTGTATTCCTGGTTATTGACACAACAGAATGTAGCGGACATTGAGGTTCATTTTTTAAGTGAACATGATATGGAAGATGCAGATGTAGCTTATTTTCAGGAAATACTGCATTTTGTCACCACTCATAAAATGAGTCTGGTGGATCATATGGAGAGTTTTCTGACTCGATCCTTTGCCGAAGTCGATCCGGTAGAACAGGCCATATTGTTAATTGGTACTTATGAGCTGGAACAACGACTGGATGTGCCTTATCGGGTAGTCATTAATGAATCCGTGGAAAGTGCTAAAATCTTTGGTGCCGAAGACGGACATAAGTTTATTAATGGTATTCTGGATAAAATTGCCGCTAAGTTACGCGGCGCAGAAATAAATGCACCACGCAGTAAAAAGCCAAGAAAAAAATAACGCCGCAGAGGATTTATGTCCGGGTCAGAATTTGGCTTAATTCAATCTTATTTTTCCATACCCGGTCAGTCACTGCTTGCACAGCAGGATCATCCTGATATTATTCAGGGTATTGGTGATGATTGTGCTATTCTTGCTCCCCCCGCAGATCAGCATCTGGCTGTTTCCATAGACACCTTAATCTCAGGTGTGCATTTTCCCGAACAGACATCCCCGCAGGCCGTTGCTCATAAAGCTCTGGCAGTAAATCTCAGTGATCTGGCGGCAATGGGGGCTGAACCGGCCTGGTTTACTCTGGCGCTGACGTTACCGGATAATAACCGGAACTGGCTGGAGTTGTTTTCTCAATCACTTTTCAAACTGGCAGCAGAATATCAAATACCTTTAATTGGCGGAGATACCACTAGCGGTGATCTGGCTGTGACCATTCAGATTGCAGGTTATGTCCCTCCGGATAGTGCATTAAAACGCTCCGGGGCTCAGGCGGGTGATATCATCGTCCTGACCGGAGCGTTGGGAGCTGCCGCTATTGGGCTGGATATAGTACTGGAACAAAACAGGGCGCATTATCAATGCCTGTCAGAAACCCGGAAAAAGGCTGCCCGGCTTGCTTTAAACTATCCCTGTCCTAGAATTAAAGAAGGCAGGATTATCAGACAGTATGGTCATTCAGCGCTGGATATATCTGATGGTCTGCTAGCAGATTTAGGGCATATTTTAACTGCCAGTGAGGTGGGGGCTGAGGTGTTTCTGGAACAGTTGCCGCTGTCAGAAACACTGGCCTGTCTTAAACTGGAACAAAAATGGGAAAAAGCTCTGACGGGTGGTGATGATTATGAACTATGCTTTACTCTTAGTCGGGATAAATGGCAGGTGTTAAAACATTTTCATCCCCGTTTTACCGCTATAGGTCATATTACGGAGAGCCGGAAATTACGCTGTTTAACAGCTGATGGCGAAATATTTGAATTACAGAACAGGGGTTATAATCATTTTGACTAAGATCTTAAGCAAAGATGAAATTCGTGCCAGACATCGGGTCTGGCGTGATCCCTGGCATTTTCTGGCCTTTGGTTTTGGTTCCGGTCTGGCAAAGACAGCTCCGGGGACATTTGGCACTTTAGCAGCAGTTCCGATCTATTTATTACTGCTTCAGTTAGGCTGGTTATGGTATGGGATTGTGACCGTTGCAGCTTTTTTTATCGGTATTAAAATCTGTCAGAAGACCTCAGATGATTTACAGGTGCATGATTTTTCCGGTATTGTGTGGGATGAATTTGTCGGTTTCTGGATCACCATGTTTTTAATTCCCTTTCACTGGCAATGGCTGGTGCTGGGTTTTATACTGTTTCGTTTTTTTGATATTTTAAAACCCTGGCCTATACGGGTACTGGATCAGAAAGTAGAAGGTGGTTTTGGTATTATGATTGATGATGTGCTGGCCGGTATTTATGCCTGGATAGTGCTTTATCTGATTATTGAATTTTATTAATGAAAAAAAAATGACTATGTGTACAGACCCTAAGCATAAATACCCACAGTACCTGTCCGTTTTACTAACTCTGGTTCTACTTATTATTTCGGTTAAGGCACTTGCCGGCCAGACTATAAAAGTACTGGCACTGTTCTCGGATCGGGCTCTGGTGGTGGTTGACGACAGTCAGAAATTATTAAAAAAAGATCAGAGCTTTGAAGGGGTTAAACTTATCAGTGCCGATAGTGATTTTGCTGTTCTGGAAGTACAGGGGCGTAGAAAAAAATACCCGCTGGGTTCGGAAATCAGTACCAGCTACAAAAAACAGGATCCCAAAAAAGTACTGGTAGTATGGAAAAATAAATATAATATGTTTCAGGCTGAAGGCAAAATTAATAGTTCCAGAGTGACATTTCTTATTGATACCGGAGCTAACACTGTAGCGTTAAATTCAGGCATTGCAAAAAAAGCCGGTATTAATTATAAAAAAGGGCGTCAGGTTCTGGTTCAAACTGCATCAGGCATGGTGAAAGCCTATCAGGTTAAATTGAATAAAGTCAATGTGGGTCATATTCAGCTCTATAATGTGAGTGGTATGGTGCTAGAAGGAGGTTATCCGACCCAGGTATTACTGGGGCAGTCATTTTTAGGCAGAATCCATATGATTCGTGATGGCGATAAAATGAATCTGCGAAAAAAATACTAAGGGCTGTTGATTAAGTTCAATAGACAAAAATCCTTTGCAAACAGGGTTTGCAGCGTGCTTTATGGTTGAACTTCTGCAAATATTTTCTATACTCTAAGTAATACTCGTTAGTGACAGCGGGCTTTCGTCCGGCAGGGTAAACCCAGCACTTCGCCTAAACGACGAGGCTTCTGGGAAATAGTTGTCACCCCTGCTATCCTCGACCCAAGGGCGAGGCCTTACGAGGTGCTGGGTAAAGATAGTTTTAAACTACGATTTATGCTGGATAGTTATCAGTTTTACAATACCAAAGTCATTTAAAATACGGTGCATCTTAAGTAAATATAAAATATGTCCAGTATCGTATTTAACAAACAATCTTTAAGCAATTTCCCCCCCCGGCTTCGAGCTGTCACTTATGCAGTTATGTTGCTATGCGGGATGAGTTTTGTTTCCGTTCAGGCCTCGGATAACCTGCAGGCTAAAGAATATCTGGTCAAATCAGCCTTTTTGTATAATTTTGCCCGCCTTTCAGAATGGCCGGATGATACGTTCAAGAGAGTATCTCAACCCTTTAAGCTTTGTCTTATGGGTGATGATTCCTTTGGTCTGACCCTGAACAGTATTAGAGATAAAAAAATAAACGGCCATCCGCTGTTAATTATACGTCGAGTTACACTGGAGAATGCTGCACACTGCCAGCTGGTTTTTATCAGTCGTTCTGAGGAGCAAAACCTGCCGCAGATTATTTCTTATTTACAGCAATACCCTGTCCTGACCATCAGTGAATTACCTGATTTTGCATATAAAAACGGCCATATTCGTCTGTTTCTGAATAATGAAAATACTCTGAGTCTGGAAATTAATTTACAGGCTATCAGGAATGCTCATTTAAAAATCAGTTCACGTATTCTGACTCTGGCGACCATTGTTAATACAGATATTAAAACAGACAAACCTGTTAAAGGGGGTAACTAATGCCAGTATTCCCCTCTAAATCCCTGTCATTTAAATCCTTATCAATACAGAAGAAGCTGGTACTGATTATCCTTGGTATCAGCAGTGTCATGCTGTTGTCCAGTATGGGAATTTTTATGTCCAGTGAGCTGAACAGTCTGAAGAAGAAAATGAGAGAGGATTTATCGACACTGGCTGATCTGGTAGGCAAAAACAGTTCTGCGGCCATTATGTTCTATGACGCACGAACCGCAAAGGATAATCTTCAGACATTAAAAGCAAAACCGCATATTATCAGTGCCCATTTACTGAATGAAAATCAGGATATAGTGGCCAGTTATCACAGGAATAAGCAAAGCGGTGAAAAGGACTTTTTAAAAGCTCAGATGTTATCTTTACTGTCAAAACAGCAGGAAGCTTATTTATGTAACACAAATAATATTCATATCATTAAAAGGATTATGTTTGACAGGGATAATAGTCTGCTGGGTTACATCCATATTGAATCGGATCGTAATGTCTACTGGCAGCGAGTTAAAGAATTTATTTATACTATTATTCTTATGCTCTCAATTTCTCTGTGGATAACATTAATAATCGCTTACCGGGCACAGAAAATATTTACCGATCCTATTGTGAATTTACTTTTATCCATGCAGCATGTTTCCAGAGAACAGGATTATCGTTATCGTATTGAAAGTCCCTGTAATGATGAGGTGGGTGAGTTAATTAACGGCTTTAACGAAATGCTGGAAAAGCTGGAACAGCAGGAACAATTGACCCGGAATTATCAGAAAGAACTGGAAAAAAGAGTGGATGAGCGAACCCGGCAATTACAGACGGCCAGAGATAAAGCTTTGGCCGCCAGTCGAACCAAAAGTATCTTTCTGGCAAATATGTCCCATGAAATTAGAACACCCATGAATGCTATTCTGGGTTATTCACAACTATTACAGCAATCCGATTTAAAAAAGGATCAGAGCAGACAGCTCAGTATTATAAATAAAAGTGGTAATCATCTATTATCCCTGATAGATGATATTCTCGAATTATCCAAGATTGAAGCCGGGTCACTGGAAATTATCAGGAGTGATTTTGATTTACTGGAGCTGGTACAGAATGTAGAAAATATGTTTAAAATACGCTGTAATCAAAAGCATCTGCAATGGAAAATGGAATGTTTTACTGCTAAGCCGATACTGGTGAGTGGCGATCAGGGAAAACTGAGGCAGGTACTGATTAATTTAATCTCCAATGCAATTAAATTTACTGAACAGGGTGAAATATTGTTCAGGATAGAAAATACTGAAAAAGATCACTATAAATTTACGGTTAAAGATACCGGGCCGGGTATAGAGAATAATGCACTGGAACATATATTTGATGCCTTTCATCAAGGCAAGCAGGGAGAAATAAAGGGCGGTACAGGTTTGGGGTTGAGTATTTCCAGACAATATATTAATTTGTTCGGTGGTCAATTAAAAGTACAAACTAGCCTTAATCAGGGAGCTCGATTTTATTTTGACATTGTATTAGCTCCTTCCAGTGAGTACTTTATACCGGAAGAAAGCCTTATTGTTAAAACAAAATATTTTCTTAAAAGCAGTCAGCTGCTGACGGCTCTGGTTGTGGATGATGTTAAGGATAATATCGAGCTATTGAAGAATGTATTATGT
>Ga0256831_1000293_pt1 | contig 26628 bp, 32 predicted proteins | sample 132544metaG_FD_189087 | JGI IMG/M metagenome (GOLD analysis project Ga0256831, IMG submission 189087) | Hydrothermal vent microbial communities from Lau Basin, Pacific Ocean - 132-544 | ecosystem: Environmental > Aquatic > Marine > Hydrothermal vents | place: Pacific Ocean: Lau Basin | collected... | reverse complement strand
ACACTGCACTGGAGACGAGCGAGTCTAGCCGCGTGTAGACCGGCAGCTGCGGCTCCCTATCCTCGAACTCGACGACAGTCCCTATCCTCACGCTCGTCACCATATCCTTGACCGCGACGGGGCATAGGGCGACCCCCGCCCAGACACCCTCGTACATCTTGTAGACCAGGTAGCTGCACTCGCCAACCCCATACATCTTTACCGTGAGCGGCGCCGAGGCCATGCGCTCGAGCCGCGAGAACAGCTCGCCCAGCCTGAACTTACCAGGCTCCGGCTTCACCAAGCCTAGGCCGCGCTCGACCAGCGCCATTCTCGGGGCGCCGGCGCCCAGCGCGCGAACCAGGCGTCCATACACGTCGAACAGGATACGGGCGTCGCCCGCCTCGATGTATATTTGAAGGCTCGCCTCCTCCCTATCATAGTCGACAATCGCGTAGACGCCGCTGTTCGCTACCGTGAGGCTGATGTAGCCGTCTTCCAGCTCGCCGTAGTAGACCCGGGTGTTCAGAGTCTCCGTGACAGCCTTGTAAAGCTTGACGAAATCGATTTCGGGCGCCTTGTCGAACCGGGCGTCTATGGAGAGGAGGCCCCGCCCGGGCACCGTTCAGACACCCCCGTTCGAACGGAGTCTAAAAAATCAGGACTGGGCTTCTCTGTCGCCCCCCTCGCCGGCCTTGAGCACCTTGAGCAGGGCGTCGAGCCAGTCGTTGAGTATATCCTCGGGTATCTCCATAGCCTTCCGCATGAAACCGTTCACCATGACTTTTGTTAGGCTCAGCGTCCCATCCTTCTTGAGCGCAATGATGTAGCAGGCGCCGCGCCGGTACACCGTCTCCATAGCCTTTGCCTCCTCGAGCAGGCTCTTGCAGTATGTGTTCCTCTCTGAGCATATCTTCACAGCCTCTATGCACACGTCACGCGCCTCGGGCATGGGGCCACACCCCCAGAGCCATGTCGTCTCTACATAGAGGGGCTATATCAACCTAACCCTCTTTGTTTCTAAAGTCCTCGCTAGATTCGACTAACTCCTCCACAGCCCTGAGGATTATTCTCAGTATGCTCGCCGCCGCCTCGAGCCTCTGCCCCGCAACCTCAACCGTGAAGCTATAGAGCACCCCATCTATGCTAGACAACTGCTCTACGCTCAGCGCGACGTCGATATCGTCTCTATACAGACTAGCCTTCAGGACCCCCTCCCTCTTAGACACGTCCGCTATGACGTACCCCTCGTCGAGAAGCCTGGACAGCAGCTTCACCCATACCTTATACCCGTCCACGTTTTCAATCCTAGCCTCTGCGGACACCCTGTACAATACATCGGCCAGGGGCATAGCCCGCACCGGTACGGCTTCTATATACGTGGAGTATATAAGCCTCACCTTGGGAGCAGCTTCGAGACGACGCTATAAATGTGCTTCTTGACCAGCCTCCTGTACTCGGTTTCGTCGACCGCGCGGTATCTGAACCCGTATAGCTTGATTTGGGTCAGCAACGGTCTACCGTCGCAGCCAGAGTGGGCCGATGGAATCTCTCTAGTCGTCAAATCCTCTAGTACGTATCTAACCTCGTCCACCTTTGCACAGTAGACCCGACCACCCTCGACTAGCACGACGCCGTCTCCGCCGCACAGCCTCGCGGCGATTGTTGAAGATTCACCCCATCCTGGGTATCCACGGGCTTCTATAATTTGCAAAGCGTCATAGTACCTAAGGTCGATTGTCACCGTGCCCTCGTAGCCCATCCTCAGAGCCTCTGCAAGTAGACACGCGCGGCGCGGGTGATAGAAGCCGGTCTTGTGGAGCCTCAGCAGCCTCCCCCACGGCACCTCCTGCCACGGGGTCCTCACTATACAGACGTGCTTGGGGCTACTCCTCTCCTTCTCCGTTTTGAGCACGACGCGCGACAACATGTTATGCATGTCTATGCTTATCTCGTCTAGGGGCTCCCTATCGACTAGAAACACTATCTCCTCCAGCCTCCTCCTGCCAAGCAGCACCTCGTGGAGTATCCTCGAAGCCACGGGCGGCAGCTCATACTCGGCGAGACGGTGGAAGTAGCTACCCTTGACCATTATATCATCGTCGCCTACCAGTATGTAGTTCTTCTTGCCGTGGATATACATCATCCTCCAGTAGCCCTCAAAGTCTAACATCAAGCCCCACCTCTCCAGTATACGGTTCAGCTCAGACTGCACCTCTCCAAGCTCGTCTTCGCTCAACCTTTTCTGACACGAAATGAATATCGAATCGGTGTCACTGTAGATTGGTTTACATCCATATTTTTTCAAAATGTTGGAAGTCGCGGCCTTGTAGAATAGCTCGTACTGTGCGGCCCTCGTGCCGTGGAATATAGACTCTGCAACGGCGTCGTTCGATAGTATCCCCCAGCCTCGTTTACCCATGACGCCGAAGGCCAGGGCGTTGAGCACAGCCTTAACCGCGTTATCTAGGTGCTCGAAGCGCGGGTCTGCCTTCTTGAACCTCTTGGTCTCGCTCCTAACCCTCACCATCATCCTGACAACATGGTATACGACGCGCGTCTTGTCTCCACCGCGGCTCATCGACTCTAGGTAAGAGTAGACCGTGTCTACGTCCGGCACCTTGTCGTAGAACGTGGGCGGCTGAGTGCCCTCAACGTAGACGGTGGGGTCTATCTTGAAGCGTAGGACGAACGACGGGTACATCATCTTAACGTCGAACTGATAGACGTTGTGGTATACCCTCCTCGGTATGTCGCCGCACTCCGGGTTCACGGGCGGCCTCGCCAAGACACGGCCACCTAGCTATCCAGATTATTTAGAAAATCCAGTAGGGTTTTTGAAGCTGAGCCCACGGCGCACGGGAGTAGAACCTTGCTCCCCTCCATCCTCGCGTTCGACTCCTTATACCCGGGTATAACCCTCCGGTACTCCAGTATGCGGAACAGTAGGTACTCTGAGAGGACCCCCGCGGGCAGCTCCTGCACCACGCTGGGAGGGGCCCCCAGCAGCCCGGCGACACCGTAGATGAACGGGAGTATGACGTTTCCAATCTTGGCGGTTAACACGACGTCGTTGCGATTATACTTTGTTATCAAGTTTATATCACCGCTTGTGAGTATCCGGTCCGACTCCTCCTTCAGCCTAAGCTCTTCGTCCGTCACGCCGGCGGCCCTCCTGAGCCTCTTGGCCACGGCGTACAGCGACCTACTGGCTCCAATCTGGAAGCTGTTACCGTGTGTGGCGAGTATCTTCACGCCGTCCAGCTTCGAGGCTAGTATAAGCTCCGGTATCGCCCAGTTTCTAAGCAAATGCGGTATATCGAAACCGACTATGTTGTGGCCGTACACCACCCTCGCTGACCTGAACGACTTTAGAAGCTCGTCGCACTCCCTGCCAGCCCTACAGACAACGGTCTCTACATCGTCGTGGAGCGGCTCGTCGCCCAGCCTATGCCTGAGCATAGACACGATGTAAAGCTCGTTGTTTACCACCTCAATGTCGAAGACTAGTATCTCGACGCCCAGCGGCGGCCTAAACTCGAACGACTTGGGGTCCAGCCACAGCGGCCTCCAGCCTAGAGGGTGGAAGCCGTTGTCCCACGAAACCCTGACAGTATACTTGATGTTGAAGCCGCTTGCGTATATCCCGTTCTCGAGAGCCTCCCTAGTCAGGAACGCCTCTCTGACCTGGGTCACCCTCTCCGGCCTGTCAACCACAATCCTGTAGACGTACCTGGGCTTGTACGGCACCCATCTACCCGCGTGGAAAACGTAGACGGCCTTAACCTCTATCGGCTCGAAGTCTACGAACCTATCGTACGTTAGCATGTCTACGCCTAGACTCGGGTTCCTCTCGAGGGCCCAGGCCACCGGGTCGACGCTCACAGAATATACGTAGAAGTAGGGCCTGGGCTCCGACCCGGCCATGAACCCCTCGTCGGTCACTACTACGTATCTTCGGCCCTTCAGCGACTCCCTTATCTTATAGGCGTACTCCGTGTAGAAGCCGGCCTTGTCGATGGCATACTCTGCCAGCCTCGCCGCGGCCCTATAGTCGTACACGTCGTAGACCTTCAACCAGACGCGCCCCCAGAATCAGCTTACGGAGGTAGCTAGATATTTGTTTAACAGCCTTGGGTGGGTTCGCCGGCCCGGGGCAACTAGCAACCGGGCACCGCTCCCTGTCACAGCTCCAGAGCGGCGCCAGCCCCGAGATGAGCCTATAGCCGTAGGCATAGCCGCAGACCCCGTTAAAGCATACAAGTATAGACCTCAGCTTGGACCTACACTGCCTGTACGAACCCCCCCATCTTTCCACCAGAAGCTCGCAGAGACGCTCAACATCATCCTCCCTTATACCGAAGCCCGACCTCGTCAGCACCGCGACCAGCAGGGTCAACGTGGCGAACCTATTATCGTCGTGCTCGCCGGTCGCCGCGGGCTCCAGGCACGGCGGTAGAAGCCTCTTGGCGTGCAACTCGTCGATTACCGATAGTATCTCTTCAGCCGAGAGAGGCGAGAGCGCGAACAGACCGGACTTGAAGCTGTTGACCGACAGCCTGGCCGCCGTCTTTGAGCCCAGCGTCTTCACCATTTCAACCGGCAGCCTATACACCGGCGTTTTGAACTCCGCCGCGCCGCTGTTATACCCGCTCGTCACCGGTAACCCTAGCCTATCCTCGACGACGTCAGGCTCCACGGGCTCAAGGTCGAACTCTATAACCCTGTACGCCTCTGAACCGGTCTTAACGTACACCGCTAGCCTACCGTTGACTGCAAGGACGCCGTCCTTCACCCGCACAGCATTGAGAGTCCTATACCACGATGTGCACGTGTATCTATTGCACGGCTTCACCTCCACCCTCGCCCGCTTACCCACAACCACGGCGTCTAGCACGGCGGGCTCAAGGACGCCCCTCGCGTATATATGGAGGCCTCTCACGGTAGGATAGACTATGTAATCGCCGTTCAGCTTCTCTACTATAGCGCGCCACGCCTTCACCTTGTCGACATGCTCGTAGAAATCTATATCGATTAGCGTGTAGCCCTCCGCCTGGAAAAGCTCGCCTACCGCGTACCCCCTAGCCTCGTATTCTGCGCGTGGCCTGCCAATCTCCTGCCCCGGGAACGGCACCTTGCAGAACTGCGGCGTGTATAGAACGAGCCTATCGAAGCTAGGCGGGCTATACTCCAGCTTCGAGACAATCTTTAAAACTTGATGAACGTCAATGCCCTCGTCCACCCTGGGCGAGGGGCACCTCCAGGCCACGGCCCGCGCCCCTCTATCTACAGCCGCCCGGGGGGCTAATCCCCGCTCACAAGGTCAATCGCCTCTAGTATCTCGCCGGCTACCTTCTCGGCGGTCTCCTTGTCGACCTTTACCTCGCCTCCCCTCGCCTCCGTCTTCATAGACTCTGCAACCGCGGCCTGGGCCTCGCTCCTCGCCTTCTCCGCGGCCTTGACCAGCCCCCTCCCTAGAATCTCGAGCGCCTCCTCCGCACTCAGCCTCGCCAGGAGGCTATCGACCCTAGCCTTCTCGATGGCCTTCATGAGTATATTCATGGTTCTACCGACTATCCTCATGGCTTGGGGCAGGTGCTCGGCCCCCATGAGTATCAGTACCGACAGCTCCTCGTCGCTTAGGCTCACCGCGGGTCTACCCGTCACGACCGGCACGTCGCCGGTGTACAGGCGGAGGTCCCGCATTATGCCCAGCACGGTAGGGGACGCGGCGTATACATCGCCAAGCCTGGCCACCACGGGTGCCGATAGGCTCGTCTTGAAGACGCCGGTCAGTATCCTAGAGGCGTTCATCAGAAACCTTTGTATCAGCAGACCCCTAATGGTCAAGAGCGTTACGGTCTGTGTAACATCCAGGGCCCTGAGCGCCTGCTTGACGTAACCCTCGAAGTTCGCAAGGTCTATGCTGTTCTCGGTGGAAACAAGCGGGTCGTACGGGACCAGCGACTCGTAGTCCACAATCTGCGATATATACCTGGAGGACGCGATGACGTTTGCTAGCCTGAGCCTCCTGGCCCTTCGCAGAGCCGGCTCCAACGTTGAAGTTAGATTACCAAATACGACCTTGTACATCCCTTTCGTCGTGTCGACGATATATATTAGCAGCACGAGAGCGTTTTTATAAACCGGTATTGAGGGGTAGACCACCGCCTCCTCTATTACCTCGAAGCTACCGGTCTCGGACAAGGCACATCCTCCTACACATCTACATGACCCTGTTACTTAAAAAATTTGGCCTTGTCTTTCATAAACCTCCCTTATAGCAGACCTTAGCCGCCCACCTATAGCCTCGCAACGCTCGTACACCGTGCGGTACTCCGGGGAGTCGAGCCTATAGCGCCAGACGTTGGACGGCGCGTCCGGCAGCCACGAGGGACCGTTCTTCACCAGGAAGTCCCAGACGAAGAACGGCATTACGAACGCCTTTCTGCCCGGCCTAAGCGAGCGTATGATACGGAACAGTGACTGCACGGTGCCGAACGCCTCCCTCCTAGCGTGGTGCACCGGCTCGTTCTCCAGGGGCGGGTCCCTCTGGTAGAGTAGAATCGCCGCCACCCTAGCGTCTTTGAACGTGGAGACGCCGCGGCTTATCCTAGACCTATACCAGGAGACGTAGACCTCCCTAGACCTCCACGAGACGAGTATATAGTCGTCGGTCTTGCCGAACAACGGGGCTTCGTTCAACGACCTCAGGTACTCTACGAGCAGGCGGGCCATGAGCATAGCGTTTAGCTTCGAGTTTGCGAATACCAGCGCCCTCTCGCCGCTAGCAAGAAACTCCGCAGTGAGTGCCAACAGCGAGCAGGTGTACACCGGCGCGTGTACAATTATACTAGTCTCTAGGCCCTCTCCCCCGCCACCCTCCATCACGGAGGAGAATATGTCGTAGCCCCGTGACTCGTGCATGGCGAGCACGTTCATCACGCTAGAATCTACGTCGACTATGTAGACGTCTAGCCTATCGTACTTTGCGGTGCTGTCAACTGTTATAGCCATGCCGTACTTTATCGACGTTAGAGCCTCGTCTAGAAGTGCGCCCAGCTCCCTAGGCGCGTATATGATATCCGCCGTGGCGCTCGCGAGCACCTTGACTGTTGTGGACGGGTAGAACGGGTCCAGCAGGAGCCTTAGCGTCCACCAGACAGGCCTAGCCTCGATAGTTGCATACGAATCCCTCCTCTCGGCCCAGAGTATGAAGCCGTAATTGTAGCACTCCACTCTATAGGCGCCCGCGAGTACGACGTTAACCGGGTCGCAGCCTTTGTCGACCGCGCGCAGAACGAGCCACGATAGGAAGGATAGCGTCCTCAGCGGGTTGCAGAGCCTACAGTACTCCCCCCTCTCCAACACCATCGACCTGCACCGCCTGCATATCTCGTCGACCGCTTCCGGGGTCAGCCTCCTCAGGATAGGGGCCACCCTATAGGCGGTGGAGCCTTCGAGCGTCCAAGGCTCTTCATACAGCCTTATAAACGCGTTTACGATATCATAGTAGGTCTTGACGCCTATGGTGGAGGCGAGTACCTCCTTCTCGCTGGGGTAGAGGTCGAGCGGCGCCTCGGTAGATACCACGACCGGGCTCAGTATAAGCATGTCGAACTCGTCGAAGAGGAGTAGTTTAGGCGTGTCGCTCTTCCTCACGCTATCCCATACCTTCATGTAGGCCGGGTTGAGCACCGAGTTGAACGAGCCGACCAGGCCGGCTATCAGGGACCTTCGCCTAGACCTTAGGGATGGCAGCAGGAGGGCCAGCTGGACGGCTATGTTCCGCAGACAGACCTGGCCGTCGGTCTGGGGCAGTACGTCGAGTATAGGCGTGTCGACCGCCCTCTGCTCAACGACTATCGCGCGGTACATCAGCTTGTAGAGGGACCTATGGTCGCTGGTGACGCTTATCCTCGCGCGGAGGGGGCACAGCTGGCACGCTATCTCCTCGCTTCCCCACCTCTCTATCAAGTCCCTATACCGGCGTGCGAATGGACAGTCACGCGGCGACCTGTACAACAGGTAGACCGGCTCCGGCCTCCCATGGATAGGGTCGTAGCCGTCTACAATCTTGCGGTATGCCAGCCTGACATCCTCTAGTATCCTGAGGTAGGGGGCGAGGTAGTAGGCGTAGGGCGTCTTGACTCCGAGTACGTCGCCGCGTGTGCGCACAGCCTCCATGAAGCGCAGGAGTGTATACGTCTTCCCCACTCCAGGCGGGGCGTTCAGAACCACCAACGGCGGCTGGGTGGCCCCGCCGCCGCCCATCCGCATAGACCTGTCTATGATATCGTAGGCTTGGCTTACTAGCCTCTCGACCCCGCTGGTCGACAGGTACCCCCTGTGCACCAGCTCCGCGAGCACCTCTCTAGACGCGATACCGGCGGCGGTCGCGGCGCCTACACCTACTCTAATCGAGAGTGTGCCCGGGTGTAGCTCGGGCACAACATAGTCCATTCTAGCTAGACACCACGTACCATCAGAAATTACAGGGGATTAATAAGTCATCGTGTACTTGAAATGTTCAGCTACTACTTTATTTAAAATGCATCTGTACGGTTTTTTCGCATGTCAAGTCCCCTCTTACTACGTCCCCGTCCAACTATAATAAATAAATGGAAGAGGATCGTATGTGGGAGGGGTCATGACTCCGAAATGAATATGGGTTTCTATATAGAAAGCCTTTCAATCTATATAGACCAGGTATCTAGAGTAAAGTTTAAGACCCCTATTTAAACCCCGGGCCGGCGGTTGCTATATAGCCTGGCTGCATAGTACTGCGTGTTGGTGGTGGTTTCTCTTGCCTACGGGTAAGGCCATAGTCTCGGTATCGATAAACCCGGAGTTGAGGCAGTGGGCGCACTACAACAGGATATCGATATCGACATATACGAACGCGGTTCTGGACCTGCTCGCCCGCCACAATATCGTCGGAAGGACTAGGGATACGGCGCAGGCCAGAAAGTACATTATAAAGGCCGTTCTGAGGGAGCTCGGTCTAGACGTGGACCTCGATACAATCAACGACATTTTCGCCGGTAGGGTTAAGCTGAGGCTGGTGGAGGTGGGCTAGGCGTGCCGGTCTCCGAGATACAAATGCACACCTCTTGTTCAATATACAAGGACCTTAAGCGGTGGGCGGACGAGAGCGGCGTATACATATCCACAGTGACAAACGCGGCTCTAGAGCTTCTGAGGGAGGCAGGCGTCGCTCCAAAGACAAAGCAGTATGCCAAGATGAAACTGTACATCATCATGGCCGCTCTGCGCGCCCTGGGTCTGGACGTAGGCCTAGATACAATCAATGAGATTTTAGCAGGGCGTGCGGGGCTGAGGGTGGAGAGGCTTGGCGAACGGTGACAGCCTAGAGTTGTCGGCTGCGAGGCTGCAGTGGAGTATAGCCGAGGCTGTGAGGAGGGCTGTGGAGTACATCAGGGGCTCCAGGTTCGAGGTTAATTTAACAGACTTGTTACGCTGCCAGAGGCTCTACTGGTACGAGCACAGTCCTCGAATCAATGGGGATTCGAGGAACGAGCTTGAGGCCTCGAGGATAGACCTGCAGATGGCGCTGGGTACGCTTATACACGAGCTTCTCGAGATAGACGGGTGTGTCAAGGAACTTGAGATGAGGATATGCAGGAGAGACGTGTGTATAGTCGCTAAGCCCGACTTCTGGTGCCCTGCTTCTTCCACAGTGATTGAAATAAAAACTATAGCGAGGCTGGCGAACATACCGCGGCTCAACCACATCGCCCAGCTGAAGACCTACATGACGCTGTTGAACGCCGAGCGCGGCGTGCTACTCTACATATCCAGGACCAGCGGCGAAGTCAAGACATTCGAGTTTAGAAACGACCGCGACTACGGCATACTGGACGCCCTCTTCGAGAGGGCGGAGGCCTACAGGAGGTACCTCGCCTCCAGGTCGCCGCCTGAGCCGGAGCCGGGCATATGGTGTAGGAACTGCCCCTACCGCAACGTATGTGGAGCGAAGATAGACGAGGCTAGGATGGGCGAGACTTGGCTAAACTCTCTGCTTAAACGTCTAGCAGGGCGAGAGGTTAAAAGCCAGGAGAGCTGACACTTCTACATGACCGGGGTGCGTAGAATGGGGCTTAGGCCTGCTGAGCCGGTGGAAGACGAATCCGTGCCCGATGAACTCTCCTTAATAGAGCCTATCGAGCTCAAGGAGATGAGGGTGGAGGAGTCTAGCGGAGGCGGCGAGTCGCAGGGAGCGGCTGGCGGAGAGAAGGTGAAGGAGGCTCGTGTGGGCGCCGCGCTTGAGGAGGCGAGGCTGCTTACCGAGGGGGACTGTTTCGAGGCTAAGGTGGCCGAGATTAGGCTGGGGCGGTTCGGCGAGTTCGTCCCGCCGCCCCGGGACGAGCGTTTCCAAGAGAGCTACGAGAGGCGCAAGGATAGGATGGCGTACCTGTTCATCCTTGAGACGCCGTTCGGCAGGTTCAGGGACGTCCTCGTCGTATCGGCGCACAGGAACAGCAGGATGGCGCAGCTGGCAAGGTGCTACAAGACCATAAAGGTCGGGCAGAGGGTGAGGGTCTGCATTGAGAACGGAAAGCCGCGTATCACGTGCTAGGCCGGGGGTGGCGCATATGCGCGTCGTGTTCCTGAACGCCCTGCCCCTCAACGCCCTCCCAGACCACTGTGTAGTCGAGATAGAGAAGGCTGATGTTGAGCAGGTCAAGTGGTATATTGAGAGGGCGTCGGAGTTGGCCTCGTTCATACGCCACGAGTCTACGGTCAGAGCTGTGAACGAGCTGTTCGGTCTGAGCCTGGAGCCGGGCAGCGGCCTCTACAAGTACCGTAAGGGCGACGTGATAGTCGTCGTGTCTCTCAGGAGACCTGCTCGCGGTGCGGAAGTCGAGGCTAGACCAGAGGACCTTGACTTCTACCTCGTCTACGTCGCAGATGACGATGAGCTCCCTTGAGGCGCCCTCCTTCCGACCCTTTTTTATTAAAAAAGCCCGCTGGTGTACTTTCGTGCCCCTCCCTCTACGGCTTCTAGGGTAGGCCTTGAGTGGGGGTGGCCGGACGCGTGCCGGTCAACTGGTCCGACCTTAAGGTCCTCGTGGCCATGCTGGGCCTGCTCGACGAGATAGAGGAGTGTATCGAGCGTGAAGGCTGCGACGTCAGGAGCCTAGTGGAGAGGCTGAAGGATGGTATCATCTATAGGCTTGGAGCCGCGGGCAGGGAGGCGGTCGAGGGGCTGGTCTAGCCATGGTCCTCAAGATAGTCTCGCTGAAGCTGCCCGAGGAGATGGTCAGAGCGCTTGACGAGTTGGCTAGCGAGAGGAGGGTGCCGAGGTCACAGATTATAAGAGAGGCGATAGCCTTCTACCTTCTTCACGCCCAAGGGTTCGTCTACTGCCCTGAGAGGGGCTGGTGCCGACCGGGAGACGGAGACGGCTCTATGAAAGGAAGGAGGGGTGTTAGGGACGGGAGGGGCGGTGGACGCAACATAGTCGAGGTTGACGGAGTAAAGATTATCAAGATTCTCTCATAAATTTTTTCACGCGAAACTATTTTGTGGCAATTACTGTCTAGCTCACCCGCCTGGGTGCGGCCTATGCCGGATTGTATCGAGGACACGCCGGGATGTATAGTCTGCTTCGACTATAGGGCTAAGTATGGTAGGATTTGTCAGTTTGGCGACTGGATATACCAGTTTAAGGGTTGCTGCGAGAACGTACTTATCGACGATAAGAACAAAGTTGTTGTTATTCACGACTCAAAGGAGAAAGCATTAAGCGATTCATGGTATTTCGCGATTTTAATAGCAGGCACAATTTCAACGTATTTTGCAAGAATATCGACGAACTTCCCTGAGGTCAGCGCCGAGGACCTTCTGAAATTAGTAAGTCCACCAACGGGCATGCCAGCTGGTAGATACATCGACATAGGTGTTGCAAAAGCGTTGAGAGACTATACACTCCAGAGGCTTGCTAGCTGGTACGAGAAGCTATCGACTGGTAGGTATTTTACTATCGAGCTTAGATTTAACAGAGAAATGTATCCTGGAGTTGATGGTGTCAGCGGTAACACTCTGCAGCGTCTATACGAGCTTATACGTAGGCTTGCGAGGCGCGCGGGCTACGAGCTCGGTTCTGAGATAGAACAAGGGAAGGCGTTTAGTATAAAGATTATGATTGATGAAAAGACTGCGCAAGAGGTTGTAGACGAGAGCGTACTCCGTAGTCTTGGCCTAGAGGAGACTAGCTTCGAATCAATAATTTCAAGGTTTTCGAGAGTAGCGCAGATTTATGAAGAAGCGCTTATAAGAATTGAGAATATGTTTGCAAAGCTTACTAATGCTAGGAGTGCAATCAATACATTTGTGCAGCTATTACAGCGTCTTAGAAACTATCTTGCAAACCTGGCTGCAGAGGCGGAGGAAGAGGCTGAGAACACAATATTCGTATTGGTATCCGAGTATGGTACATACTCGTACAGTGGCGAATGGGAAGCTATGGGCGAAATGGCAGAGCTTATAATAGGCGATGAACTGACGGCCGACGAGGCGATTGAGATAATAGAACTGTTGCTTCTGCTTGCGGGATAAGCCTGCGTTAATTATTTTTTCAAGCTCTCTTTAAGCCGTTCCACCCACTCGTCCAACTCGTTCTCAAGGCTCATTATCATCTCAAGCTCTAGCCTCTTCAGCGCCGCGTAGAACCGTGGCGTGAACCAGCTCAGCGCGAGCCGGACCACCTCAGAGTACTCAATACCGTACTCCTCCTTGATACGCCTTAGAATCTCGTGTATATCCGGGTCGACTCTGACACCGAGGTAGATTTTACCGCCCATCGTCCACCGGCAAACCGTGTTGCACAACCCTATTTATATAGTTCGTGGGCGTATTAAACACGAAGCGGTGAGACCATGGCCAAGACGGTCTTGACTGTAGGCCTCGAGCTTAAGAGGTACATCCAGGACTTCGATAGCGCCCTCCAGAGCGCGCTCGACAAGTGGCAGAGCCAGCTCAAGAACCTCAACGATACTATAATCAGCCGTATCAAGATTAGGCTGGGCGACGGGCAGACTATTGACCCACAGCAGTACGAGCAGGAGCTAGCCAGCGTCGCAGCCGAGGGCTACAGAGCTTACGTTGGTATAGACAAGGGCAACGACTATCCGATGGCGGTGCTGGGGCAGCTTAAGCACGAGCTTAGGGTCAAGGGCGGCGTCTTCAAGTACATCGACAACGTACAGGCGGCTTTCCAGGTGGACCCGAACACCCAGAAGAGCTACTTCATGGACCGTGTTGACAGCGCCTACCAGACCGGCATGATAAAGAGGATATTCGCAGCTCTACAGGTCGTTGGTGCCAGGTACGCCCAGAAGACCTGGCTGCCTGCCATACTCATGGCTATGACCGGCGACCATAGGTACACCTATCTCGTCAAGAACGCCATAGTCCAGGGCGAGAACGTAGCCGGCTACAAGGTGCTAAACTGGGACGCTACCAACAACCAGTACGTCGCCGGCAACCTGGATGACTTCCTCTCTAAGCTGCCAGCCTTTGAGCCCCACCACGCCCCCTACGTGAGGCCATACACAATCTCCGCTATAGTCCAGAGGTTCCATCTTGCAGTAGCGGCTGGCAACATACGGGAAACTGGGCTGATAGATGACGCCGGGCTGCAGAACTACCTTAAGACAATCAACACGCCGTTCAAGAACCTGGCGAGCTTCAAGGCCAGCAGTGTAAGCGACGTACTGATAGCATACGTCGACCCGCTCGATTCTAACTTTAAACCGGTCGATAACTGGACCGACAGGAAGAACAAGGCGGCTATAGTCTTCTGCGTGGCCACCGGGAACGATAACTGTAGTGACGTCAGGCAGACCTACATGCCGAGCTGAGGCTAAGTGTGCTCCCAAATCCGCTCTTCTATTTTTTAATAGCCTCGTAGACCTTTCGTATAAATTTTAAAACCTCGCTTATTTTCTTGTCGACGATGTCCGCTGCAAAGCCTCTGAAAATTGCTATTCGTGGCTTGCAGTCCTCGTCCAGACTGACTATGAGGCGCCCCGAGCCACTCCTATAGTACACTAGGTACACACCCGCGTGTTTAAAAAGGATTATTAGCCCGTCTTGTGTATTAACGTGGAGGACGCCGTGCCGGACGAGCTCCTCTATGTATCTGCACAAGATAGACACCCGTATTGTATCGCATAGGTAGAACCTTCATCTATATAAATATGACCTGCTTGAGTTTCTTCAAGGGGGCCTAGAGTTGCCAGCGTACTATCAACTGTCAAACTTGACGAGCTTCGACTCCTACATTTCTAATATAAACTTTAGGCGTGCGAATAAAAACTTCTATATAGTTGGTGGTGTGGAGGAGGAGCAGACGTCGAGCGGCACGGTGAGGAGGCCTGCGTTCGACTCGCTCTCCGGCGATATATCCAGGTCTACAAAGTCGGACTTCAACTACGACTACCTGAGGCTAGACCTTGTGATAGTCGACGAGGATGACGTCTATATTCTCGGCTCGGACCCTCTAGGCGGGAGACACTGGTATCATGTAACCTATCTCGGTAACATCGGCACGGGCAGTGGCTCATCTTACAACATCAACACTAATTATATCACGTTGTCTGGTAACCCCGGCGCCCAGACCAGCGTTACCATAAAGCACTACATTGCGACAATAGGTCAGAACAAGTCGTGCAGTATACAGGCAACCTGGGGCGACGAATACTTCCTTACATACTCTTATTACGTGTCATATGGTGGCTACGGTACCGTGGAGGACGAGGTTCTCGCGGCGGCTGTTGGCGGTAGAGACGGCGGCTATGTGGTTGGAGGGAAGGGTTCGAAGAACTTCGAGTGCCAGCAGTTAACCGGGTCGACCACCGCCGCGGGCTTCTGCTACAGGTGTGGCCTGCTGATAGACAAGATGGAGTCCAAGCTCTATTATCTCCACCCAAACAATTTCAAGGTAGTTGAGGTCGACTTTACGGTTAAATGGCCGGATGGCGTAGAGTTGACGGTCGATAGCGTCTACACTGCATTCGATGTCGTAATTCAGAGCAAGAGATACTTCTTTATTGTTTACAAGACGGGCGGGTACATGTACCGTATTGCAGCCAGGCCAGCCGACGAGCTGCTCTCGGGTCTACCCCCGCTGCCCGTTGTTTACGGTAACCAGTACGACTTTTACTACATTTACACAAACATATATGGCAACTCCACAGACGTCCATCCAAATCAGGTTGTCAATATAGCGACGTCGCTATCGTCGAGCAGCTGAAAAGGGGGCGTAGGAGTCATGGCTTCGTACACTAGAGCCGTCTTTGAGGAAGCTACGAACGAATCGAGCATTACCGTGGTTCTGGAGGGCTATAGCTACTCTAGGGCTGTCTACGAGGAGGCCTCTGGAGAGTCAAGCCTAGAGCTGGTATTGTCTGGCTTCTCGTATAAGAGGGCTGTTTTCGGCCAGCCGGGAGCGATAGCTAAAGTAGAGACGAGCGCGGTACGTGTAATTGGGAGCGTCTATATGGTCTCGGTGTCCACCGTCTCTAGGCTACCCTTTGAGGGTAACGCGCTGTACCTCGGCGGCGGGACACCACTGATATGCTTCTCCAGGGGCTATAGATATGCATGCTATCAGCTCGACGGCACCCTGGTTTCAAGTGGAGACGCGTCTAGCAACCCAGGTGTCAACGGCGGCGCTGTTGTATTGGCCGGAGGCTACGGGCTGCTCGGCGCTAAGGTAGATGGATTTACTGTAACGGTGTATGGCCTGGAGGGGAGCGGCGGCTGGCAGCAGTTGAAGAGCTACGACCTCTCCAGCTTCGCCCAGAACAATAACATCAGTTCTATAGAGCAGGCGTTCCCCGGCTATGATGGAAGCGGCTACCCCCTATTACTGGTCGTGTCTACTTCTAGCGGCTATGCGCTTGCGGCCTGCGAGTCGAGCGGAACGTGCCACATGGGACCCTCTATCAGCAACGTGGTCGAGCCTCTGTACGCCACCTCGGTCTACACCTCGAACTATGCTCTTATAGCTACGTCTGGCTATGCCGCTATAGTTTACAGTGGCGGCGCATTATTCGAGACGAGCAGCTATCCTGTACCCGGGTGCAGCGGCTACTATTACCTCGTCGACCTGGACGCCAGCAAGGTCTACGTGAAGTCGATAGATATTTCCGGAGGCTCGTTAACAACAATTTATACTTACGACTATTCGCGCCTCTATACAATCGATGGCTTCAAGCAGAGGAATACGGATTACGGTGTGCTCGTCGAGCCTCTCTGTATTGGTAACGTGAAATGGGGCTTCATAATCGCGGCTGTCGCCGATGTAGGTGTGGCCAACGCGGTGTACAGCGACGGGTCGACCGTGGCTGTGAGCCTACTCGACTATAATGGAATGTATAAGCTCGACCCTAGCGTCTTCGACGACTCTCCCATACAGGTCTACGTGTGTAGCGATAATGGCTCGCCGGGTGCATGCCAGTACTATATGCTGCCCCTGGCCGCGGGAGAGGTCTACGTGAGGTAGCAGTGGGGTGGTCACATTGTACGTCGAGACCAGGGTGCCCGGGGTAGCCTTCTCAGCGCCCATGTGCACGGGTGGAAGGCTGGCAGTGGTTATATCCAGGGTGTTTCATTCGACGAACGGGGTCTACCCTCTTGCAGTGTCCGCCAAGGCCTACGACTATAGTGTGGACGATAAGGCTCTCCTCGCAAACCCGTCTAGCCTGGAGCTTCCGGTCGAGGGCTACGCCACGCTATCCTACCCTTGTGTCGACAAAGCGCCGGGCGTTTGCGGCTTCGATTCCAACGGCGCGCCCATCATAATAACCTTTGATGGCAGCAGCCTTTCAGTTTCGAGGTATGGAGGGAGCGCTGGCTACGACTTCATCTACTATAACGGCTGCGTCGCCTACCTCGACTCTAACGGCGTCCACGCCGCTGGAGACAAGGCGTATGACACTGTGCTATCCGCGGTTATCGGTGATAAACTCTACGTTGCTATCGGCGACAAAGTCTACTCGATAGACCCTTCGAACAACTGCCAGTCTAGCGTCGTGAAGCAGTGTCAGGGTCTGTGTAGGGTCGGCTGGGGTTCAGATGGGCTCGTGGTACTCGACACCGGCTCGTCCACAGTGTATATAGGGTCTAGCCAATATACGAACGTCAACTTTACCCTGGAGGCTGGCGGCGACTACCTTTCGGCCACAGATGTAGCCTATCTTATGGAGCTGTACGGCTCCGGCGGCTACCTGGTCGTGTATAGGAGCTACTGGTGGTACACGGGTCTATGGAGGCCTGGCGATACCAGCGTGACGGCCATCGAGTATGATGGTAGATATAGGCTCGCCTGGGTCTATCCCGTTCTATGCTACGATAACGGTGTAAGCTACACCTGGGACTATATTGTTGGAGTCGAGGCCTAGGATGGTGCTGAGCCGTGCCCGAAGAGGTCTATATTATCGCGGTTCCCGGTGTGAGGGTGCCGACCGAGAAGGTTAACATCGTCAGCCTGAGGCTGGTGCCCATATCATACTCCGCAATGTCGTATTATATAGGCAGGGAGCTTGTACCGGCTTTCACGGGCAGCCCTATACCGCTAGACGTTGAGACTCTGTACGTGTACGATAGCGTCTCTATCGGGGTCTGTGGAGTTGAGTTCGACCGTGTGGATGTCATAGCGCCAGGTGTTCTGAGCGGCTCAATGGACCTCGGCGAGGTTAACCCGAAGACAATCTGTAGGGTTGTAAGCGTTCCGGTGAACGTGAGCGTCTCTAAGTGCAGCCTATCTGGCATGGAGAGGGTCGGGTGCACCACGTATAGCGGGTGTGTAGACCTGACGCCTGGCCTCTACTATGTGGAGTGCACCGGGCCATGTTTCGTCGGGAGGGACGTCTACACCGCCTATGGTGAGATTGAGGTCGGCTTCAAGGGATACCTGTACGCGTCTAGGGTATGCAGCTCCAGCGACTTTAAGCTCTGCAGGGTGGAGGGGGACTTGTCGCAGTGCAAGAACAGCGTAAAGCTGTATATCGTGTTCTATAGGCGGGGTGAGATGGTTGCTTATGCGTATGCCTCCGTCACTATCTATACGCTGGGGGTGTGAAGAGGCATGGGAATCAAATGTATAGACTTCGTTGGCTATATCGAGACTCCTCTTGGCTCGACCGGTAGCATGCTTTTCAAGGCGGTCTATGAGAGGAGGGACCCTGAGGTCACCACGTTCAAGCTAGACATTTATATTGGAGGGGAGCTGGTGTTCAGCAAGGAGTATACCGCCTCGGACCAGGTTAACATTCTAGAGGAGTTCCAGGTTGAATGGAAGTGGGGTTGCGCAAAGTGCCCCATGTATAGGGGGTCGTTCTCAGCTAAGGCCATTGGGTATGGCGTTATTGTGGCTGTTGGAAAGGGTAGCATAGCTTCTGTGTACACCCCTAGCGGCGAGTGTATCGCGAGCGCGCAGCTTGGCTCGGTAGAGGGCCTTGTGGTTGTAAGCGACGAGGCTTCCTACATAGACGCCTCTAGCGGTGTATTCGCCGATTGCGGCGGTCTCCTAGACGAGTCGAGTGTATCTGCGACGGTCGTGCTCACCGAGTGTGCGACTAGCTGCACTGCCACAAGGTATAGCCTAGTGTTGTATGCCGTCTGTTATTCTAACGTGTCGCCGAGGGCCTGGGTGAGGTCCAACCCGCTAGTCTCGGTGGCAATGTAGCAGCCGCTTTTCTACCAATAGCTGTTTTACTCGAATAACGATAGATTCGAGTTCCTGCCTTGATAACCCTGAGCCTGTAATCCTTTCAACCCTACAGTCGCTCGTGATTATCACAGTGGCGCTTCCGGGTAGACCGATAATCTTAATGATATACAAGCCACCCACCTTGAAACAATAGATGTTCTTCCCTGTGAGCCTAGCTGTGTATACAAGCTCGGCGTTCATCCCCTTCTAGCCACCATTTCTAGCTAGACGAGCTCCTTTTTAATAGCGTATCGTGTTAAGTGCTTGAGAGGGGCTCGGATTGGCTGAGGGCCTCGATAGGCTTGTCTACATTGCTCCCCATAGGCTGGGGTCCGGCGCAGTGATAGACTATGGTACCGCCAGGTCGATTGCACGGGAGGTTTTATCGAGGTGCAGGGGCCTCGGCTGCGTTAAAGCTGCCAATACGTTAATCATGGCGGCTCTGATTGTTCTCGCCGAGTCGACTGCCTCGATGGTAGAGTCTATAGACTCGATATCGCGTATAGCAAGGAGGGCTGCTGGTGCAGGACCCTCTGATAGAAGCGGTGATAGGGGCAGAGAGGCTGGCGCACTCAAGCTACCGTCGCCTGAGGGCGGCGAGGAGGGCGTGGCAGGCGAACGTGAGAAGGGCCAGGATGGTGCTGGAGGGTAGCGTGGCTAGAAGGTGGCCTAGGCTCAAGTTCTGGGAGTCTATACTAGCGGACCAGCCCTGGTACATCAAAAGACTCTACATTAGGTATAGGAGGTTTGCAGAGCTTCTCATCGTCCTGAGGGAGGTTGTACGAAGGCTTAGACCGCGTAGGCGGCTGACACCCCTGGCCTTGAGGCTGGCCTCTATGCTCGTGTTTAGGGTTAGGCGTAGGCTGTGGGGCGAGGCGCAGTGGAGGGCGTACAGCCTCGACTTGATAAGGTTTTACGCCGAGCTGTATCTCAGGATTACTGACAGGATTTTCAGGGAAGCGGAGGCTGTAGTACCCCTCTTCACGGTATACTTCAACAGAAACTGGGAGTATATCGGCCACTCGTGGGCAGCCGCAGAGCTGGCTAGGTTGGAGCCTAGACTGAGGGAGGACCTTATACGTTCGCTTAGAGAGGCGTTTAGGAAGGGCGTCCCGTGGAGAGTCTTGTCGCTTCAGTATCCAGACGTGGCGGCCTTTCTACTCTACCTTGCGTATCGTGAGCTCGGCCTGGATATCGCTAGGAGGTCTCAGGTGGTAGTGCTGCCTGTTATATTCGAGGAGGCGGCTGGGAGGTACGGCGTACTATTCTATGCTGTCTATCTGCCGCGTAGACTTGCAGAGCCGGACCCGTATATCGGGGCTACCAGGCCGCCGCCCGTTAGGCACTTCGACTATATCTGGAAGTTCGAGTATGAGGATGTGCCTGTAAAGTCTCCCTTCGAGGAGTACGACCAGTTTGCAACCCTATTCGACGAGCTGGGTAACATATACTTCGAGTCTAGGTTCAAGCCGTTGCTCGTGGACACGTACTTCGAGGAGGCTATGACTCTAGGCAGCCATGGCTTATGGGAGCGTGTAGGCATGAGCGTCTTGAGGGGCTTCTTCGGGGCAGTCGGCAGGACGTTTGCGACGTTCGAGCTGCGCTCCAGGGGCAGCTATTATCTAGTTAGAACAGTGCTACATCATCTTGGGCTCAGGTGAGGGGTGGGTCACAATGGCGGCTGCTGAGGCTATCCTAGCGGCGGCAGACGCGATTGTACACGTGGCGGAGGCTTCAGGTATCCTCGAGCTGGTCGGATACTGGCTGCGATACAGTATAGGCATGAATCTCGGCTGGCTCAAGAACGCCGTGATAGAGGCGCTTGGCAGGATAACCGGGGTTAATGAGGCGGAGCCTTCAATCGGCGTCCCGGTTACAAAGGCGTACGATGTCGCACTTCAGATGATAGGCGATGCTATCAGACACCAGGCTGTTAGCGGTGCACCGGTTCTACACCACATACTATCCGCTGTGTATGGCACAGCCTATGAGCCGGTCGGCAGATACCTCAGGTCTGTTGTCGAGGCCGCGCTCAGGTCTAGGACTGTGACCGAGCTCCCCCACGCATTCGACCTAATCTGGGCTGGTGAGCAACTGGAGTATATGGATGCTGATTCGTTGGCATGGTTGATGATTGTGAGTGGGGCGCACCCTGCGCATATCGTCTATAACGTGTTACAGTCTGTCAAGTGGCTCTACGAGATGCACCTTAACGAGCTTAGAAGCGATGTGGATAGCCTTGCTAGACGCTTCAATGACGTCATGCTCATGGATGTAGATGTGTTGGATAACGAGGTCCGATACTGGATAGGAGAAGCTCTGCGCACCTACCATAGGGCAGTGAATAGGCTACTCAGTATAGTTGACCATATCGGGGAGCGTACGCTTGTCAGAATCTGGGAGATTAGGCTGGCTGCGAAGACCGTACTCACGTACTACATGGCTGGTCTTGTCGACTATAAAACTGCTGCCAAGGCGCTGGTGAGGCTTGACGAGGAGACAGAGCTTGCCTACAAGGCGTTCCTTGACGCAATGTCTATAGTTGAAGAGGTTTATAACAGCATGAACTTCGAGGACGAGATTAGCAAAGTTATCAATGCAATCGATACTTATAAGCGTGTGATGGGCAGTTGGCTTGCTAGCCAGGTTGGTAATCTCTTAGCCTGGGAGGGTGCAAGGGAGGCTATGAAGAAGATAGACGAGGCTCTATGGAAGATGTTGATTGCTAAGCACCGTGTAGACTTCGAGAACGCGATTAAACCTGTGGCCAAGTTCTGGAGGACGGAGTATGCAGTTAAGCCTGGTACTCTCAAGATAGATAGGCTTGAGGGTGTCTAGACGTGAGCGAAATCGTAGAGGCTTTGGACAGGAAGGCCAGGGAGTACATGAAACGTATCATAGAGGCTATGGTCGACTGGCGTAAGAGGGAGGCTGAGCTTATAGCGAGGCTTATTCTTAGGAACGCTAGGCGTCTGCAGGAGAGGCTGGCCGGCTACCAGATTGTGCCTAGGAAGGTCTGGTCGCCCAGGGGGGTTGTGACTGGTGGGCCGGTGGAGCTGCCCGAGGGCGAGCCGTATGCGTTATATCAGGTATGGCCGCAGCCCGAGCTCAACCCTGATATGCTCTACGACGAGGTTAAGCTGTTCAATGCTAGCGTCGAGCAGGCCCAGGTTACCAAGAATAGTAACATAATATACTCCGAGTATAAGCTTGTACCGTCCAGCGATACTGGCGAGACGGTTAAGCTTCCAAAGTATCCGTTCTTCGACAATCTATCACTCTCGCAGGCCGAGATTATCGAGAATATAGAGAAGTACCTTACGACTGTCTATGCAGAAGTGGTTCTCGACACGAGAGCAGAGTATACCGATTGCTCTATGAGGGAGGAGAATGGCCATTATCATTACTACTGTAGGCCGTCTAGCGTCTCTTATGTCATCCTGCAGCCTGGCACATATAAGCCGAGTATAGTGAAGACTGTAGACTTCAGCGTTTGTACGCCCCATGGACAGGCAGCTTGCCTTAGCGGCTTTGTATACCATGGTGAATATTCTGGTGTCAACATAGTCTACTTCACGAGCGATTCTACACAATACATTGTCAGTATAGAGTGGCATATGCTGGACGGCGCCTTTACCAAGATTAGCGTCTCTGGCACGCAATACGATGTACATGTACCGGCGTTCGTGGTTCTAATGTACGTTGTCAACGAGAATACACCGGCTAACGTCGAGTTCGTCGCGTTGCACACGAGCGGCGGGACTTACACAGCGGGCTACACAACAACCGACTCGACGAATAACTGGAAGTATTATGCGGTCGCGTATTGGCCTTTGTTCAAGACTAGTCTAAAGATAGAAGAGGTTCAGGTGTAGGAGGGAGGGGAGGTGGGCTTATTGTCTAAAAAATGGCTGTCAGGCGGGGCGTATCTCTATCCGGGCGGCGAGGTGCTCTATCAGCGCCTTGGCAGCCTCTTTGACCTTATTGTCGGTGGCGGTGGCTTCGATGTCGTGGAGCATTCTGAGAGCATTGATTATGATGAGGTTTCGCTCGACCCGGGCCTGCTTGGTCTCAGCCTCGAAGAGCATTTGGACGACCTTGACTAGACTGAGCGCCTCGTTGCATGGGGCCTGGGTGGCTATCTTGAGCACGTTTGCGGCTAGGCCCGCGGGTATCATACGCCCGCACCGGTGTTTTCTATATAGAAGGGCTATATAAAAGCCTTATGTCGTCGGAGGCTGTTAAACCGTCTGGTGGCCGGCTTGACGATATACGATAGATTTGTGCTCTACCTCTTAGAGGATTTGTACTGGGAGGCCAGGTCTAGAGAGGCTAGGCGCAGGCACGATAGGAGGAGGATGAGGGCCTATGATATAGAGGCTTACCGCGAGTTCTACGCTGTTGGCAACGTTGAGAGGCTGAGGCCCATCACCTTCAACCCGTGGAGCGACATACTGATTGAAAGGTATCAGCGTATTAGAAAAAGCCTCGCGAGGGATGAGGGGCTCTACGAGGAGCTAGGCTACCCGTATAATCTATAGCCTTGGCCTGTTTCTCTTCCTTAGCAGAAAGTATCGCAGCTCGTCCTCGGGTATGTCGTACCAGGATGTGTCGTCTCGCGTTGCGAGAACCTGGGTTCGTCGAATTGAGGATGTGCCTAGTAACCCTCGGAGGAGGCGGGTTGAAAAAACGAGGGCTAGGCGTCTGAGGCGAGCCTCTTTAGCCACTGCGGCTCCCTCCCGAGTAGCTCTATGAAGTCTTTGAGTGTGCCTCCCTTCTCCCACAGCTGTGACGTCTTCTCGTGTAGCTCGCGGCACGCCTTCTCCAGCCTCTCTAGGAACTCCTTTGGGAGCCAGTTGAGCATGTAGCCGTACCCTGGGCCGAGTGTCTCGTCCATAACGTCTGATAGCTCAGTGATTGCGCATAAGCCGCTTCCGGCCCATTTAACAAACGCCTGTATGACCCTCTCATCCAGGCCCTCGAAGCCGTGCCACAGATGGACCATCGTCTCGAAGGGCTTCTTGGCGAACCTCTCGAGGAGGTATAGAAGCTCTGGGAGCGGGTTCATGCTCCCGGACCATATAGAAGGGGTATGTAGAAGCTGGTTTAAAAATGTTTAGACGACGTAGGTTAGGTGTGAGCATATCAACTGGTTGTCGGCTAGCGGTGCGGCTATGACGCCGCGAGTCGTGTCGATGACTACCCAGTCCATCTCAGCGGCTAGGCTGGTTCTAGGCTCGACGACGCTACAGTCGCGGCCCTTGACGACCTTGATATTCCTCAGCTCGTCGGGCTTGATGATGAAGTGTGAGTAGTTTAGCCTCGTGCCGTTAACGTAGTGCGGCGCGTTGACGTATATTATGATGTAGTCGGGCCTGTGCCTCTCTATCATCTCCTCGACCCGCTCCATCAGCCTCTCCTTCTCCTCGACCGCGTTGATAGTCACGGCGTCCTCGAAGGTGTACGAGCCGCACGGGTGCCCGTAGGTTACGGCTAGACCTAGTGGTAGGTTATCGGCGTGGCAGTTGAGGAGGGCGAGGTCTATGGACGTTGTGCCCCATATCCTGATTTCGAGGACGTGGGGCATACCGACCAGCCGTTTTCTAAATAGAAGGCGTGTGTAGATATAAGCGTTTGTCAGCTGAAGTTGGGGTCTGTCAGCTCGTTCTTGTCTGGGACGTACTCGTAGTGCTGCGGCTTGACGTCTATGCCGGCCTCGTAGAGGCTTATCTTCAGCCGTTTCCATGCCCTAATGTCTAGCCTCGCCCCCTTCGCAAAGACGAAGTACACTACTGCCGGGTTGGGCTTGGGCCTCGCCACTCTGCCTATCCTCTGGATTAGCTGCCTGTCGCTGGGCGCGTCTAGCATTATCTCGACCGAGGCGTCGGGTATGTCTACGCCCTCCTCGCCGGCCTGGGTCGCTATCAGTAGCTTGGTGGCGCCTGCTCTGAAGTCGTCTATGGTCCTGGCGCCCGGGAATTCCCGCTCGCGGCCCTGGCCTACGAGGACGGCGGGCCTATGGTCTATCAGCGAATTGTAGTAGAGCTTGGCGGCCTCAATTGTCGGCACGAAGATAATCTTCTTCTCGTCTCTGTGGAGGCCGACCAGGTAACGTACCGCCTCGACCTTGGCCAGGTCTGTGAGGAGCAGCTTCTTCATCTGCCACTTGACCCTGGCCGTTCTCTTGTCCTGGCCTCTGAGGCTCTCGTATAGGCTCTCTAGCTCCATGAGCCTGGTCTGGTTCCTCGGGTTGACCCACACCACCTTGATTTCGAGCCTGGCTAGGTAGCCCTTCTCCATGAGCTCCGTGTAGGTCTTCCTGTATAGCTGGTGGACGGTCCACCAGAGTATCGCTACGTGGTTCTTGTCGCTGCGGTAGGGGGTGGCGGTTAACACTAAGCGGGAGGGGAAGATGTTGTACTTTGCTATCTGCCACCACTTCTGGGCGGGAAGGTGGTGGCCCTCGTCGGCGATGACGAGGTAGAAGTCTCTGAAGTCGCTCCAGTGCCTGAAGCTCTGGTAGGTGGCGATTACCACATCAGCGTCCTTCTCGTCCGGGTAGAGCCCGGCGTCCACGAACTTCTCTAGCCTCTCCTTCCACTGCTTGGCTAGGACCCTAGTCGGGACCAGCACCAGCGTCCTCTTGGCTATACGCTTGATAACCTCCAGGGCGACGACCGTCTTACCGGCGCCGGTGGGAAGGGCTACCGTCGCAGCCTTGCGCATCATGAACGTCTTGACGGCCTCAACCTGGTAGTCGCGGAGTGTGTAGCCATGGTCCCTGACCTTGATATCCCTGTAGGCCTCGAACTGGGCCTTGAGCTTGTCCCCCATCTCGGTGACGTGGGGCTCCAGGTACTTCCAGGCGGCTGGGTAGACAAGGGCGTAGACAACGTCGTCGTCCTCAATGTGGGCCTCGATGACCGCGTTTATCTCCTGCAGGGACACCATGTCTGCGGCGCGGTCGTACTCGGCCTTGTATAGCCTGAACCTCTCAATCTCCTTCATCACAGCCTCCCACTCGGCCTTAGACGCCTCGACCGTGAGGACACGACCGAATAGGTCCACGCGCATAGTCCCGCCACTTGTATACCTAGACCCCCCGCCGGTTTTTAAATAGAGCGTCTAGATAGACACCAAGTGTGACTCTAACTGAATGATGGGCTATATCTAGCGGCTGCGGGCATAGGGTATCTGATACTCGAGTTATAGGAGGATTCGACTAACTTCACTGCGCGCTCTTCTAGAATGCCCAAGGAGGTGACCGAAGCTTTTTATATAGCCGTTCTATATAGAAACGACTGGCTGAGACTATGCTCTGGACCAGCTTCGTGGTCCAGAAGGCGGCCCGCCTGGTCGACTATGCCCTCAATGTCACCAGGAACCCGGTTGACAGGAAGGCCGCGGCCAGGGCGGCCTACATCGCGCTCAAGTTCGTCTTCAGGCTTCTCAACAGCGCCGAGACCCCCGACTGGCTTCACGCCAAGATTAAGGCCCTCGTCGCCCGGGTCAAGGCCCTTGACAGGTCCTACGGCTACAGGGCCGAGGATAGGTACTGGCATTGGAGGGTCTTCCACCAGTACTGGGAGGGCGACTCCCCCGACAAGGTCTACGACGCTGTTGTGGCTGAGGCCAAGAAGCTGATAGTGGCCTACCTTAGGCTGGTTGTCAATGGTCGCACCGAGTTCATCAACGCGGTAAAGCTGGTGCTGAGAATGCTCGACTACGCCGATATCCTGAGGAGGTCTAGGAGAACTGTCGACCTCGCCAATGCCGTCAACTCGGTGTTGTGGGCCGTCTGCTACTACGACATGGACGACGTGGCCAAGCAGAGGGCGTGGAGGCTATACCTTGAGGCCAGGAAGACGCTCGCCCACATCAGCTACAAGATTGGCCTGCCTAGGGAC
>Ga0256831_1000292_pt1 | contig 26640 bp, 40 predicted proteins | sample 132544metaG_FD_189087 | JGI IMG/M metagenome (GOLD analysis project Ga0256831, IMG submission 189087) | Hydrothermal vent microbial communities from Lau Basin, Pacific Ocean - 132-544 | ecosystem: Environmental > Aquatic > Marine > Hydrothermal vents | place: Pacific Ocean: Lau Basin | collected... | reverse complement strand
GGAAATGGTAGAGGATGAGATGCTTGACATGATGTTTGAGGATAGTGTCAACGGGGCGGTGGAGTATGGCCCCGAAATGCTCCTTGAACAGGAATGGGATTCAGCTTACGACGATGTGCTCGACATGGCCCATGACGCTATGGTAGAAGATGGTGACTACGACGAAACCGATGCGATAGTCGATGCTGCTTTTGAGGCGTTTCTTTAGGGGGTAGTCATGAAATACCTTGTGTTTGTTGATGACGGTGAGACGGCGTACGTTCTTCGCGCAAGGGGGTTTTTGCAGATGCTAACCCTCTACCTGTCCCTCTGGATAGGTGGCTATACCATAAAAGTCGAGCGTGAATAATTGGTATAGTCGCCGGAGGAATTGGTATGGCTGCTAAAATATATGCCGTCTACGAGCAGGTTCGCCACGGCAAAGAGGTTCACTACTACAGGGTTAGGACGGCAACCGTGCAGTCGTTGAGGGCAGAGGGTTTTTATTTTCTGCCCCATAGCGAGGTAATGCAAAAAGAAATATACGGGGAACCTGGATACCACGAGGCACTCGTGGCGTACCCCAGGAGGTGGTCATGACATGAAATACGCGTTTTGGCTCTGGAACGGCTATGTTGCCTTTGACATACACGACGGCTTCTCTAGCAGGGATGAGGCTATAAAGAGGGCGGCAGAATTTGCACTAAGCCATGCGGGTGCGTGGTGGGGCTCGCGCACGTGGCCATCGTCCGCAGACATCGAAGAGCAACTGAGAGAGCACAACGTTTTCGTCCTGGGCAGTACCACAACTACCCTGGTAGTGGGCCTGCCGGGTGAAGCTAGCTGCACAACCAACCTGCAAGATACACTTACCGGCAAGCCGCTTGATCCTGGTAAAGCTAAATGGTTCACGTACATTGACAACCCCCTAGGGTACTCGGGTTTTAGGGTCTTCCAGGGATATGCCAACGAGGATAACCTCGTTCGCTGCGAGCTCCACGGGGGAATGGTCCCGAAGGTGCTAAGCAAAAAACTACCGTCTGGCGATATAGCGTGTCAAGGGTGTTACCGGCAAAGTATGGATGAAGTTTGGGAGCACATAAAGCCGGTAAGTGCGGAACCGAACCCTATGTCAAAGTTTGACTTCGGTGTAGAGTTCGAGGGGCATTGGGAAAACGGCCGTTATGAAAACGAGCCAGATGACTATCACGACTGGGTGCTTCATAGCCGACCAAGAAAAATCGCACCAGTGGGGTGGAGGTGTGAAGATGACGGCAGCCTGGTTACCAATACCAGCGAGTGTGAATACAGCGAGTGGGACGGAGAATGCTATAATTCAGACGGAGATCCGTGTGACTGCGATGCTGGCTACATGTTTGGAGCAGAGCTCATATCCCCCAAGACGCGTAGCCCCAACGAAGTGCTAGGGGTAATTCGAGCCGTGATTGACGAATGTGAATATATCGAGCGAGAAGAAGCTGGTATGCACGTCCATATCACGGCACCGGTGGGCACATTTGACAACATGGTGCAAATAGAAAACGTGCTTTTCATGCTGGACCCTAGCCGCAAATACAACACCTACAGCAGGGCCAGAAAGGGCACCCCTGCAAACCGTCATGCAAGAACCGGCATACACCTAGTAGAGGAGCTCGGAGGTGTGGAGCATGTGGAGGTAAGGGCGTTCCCATCTGTGTGGGGCCTCACCAGACATGTTATAGCGTTGGGGCTTGTGCTTGGCATCGCCGAGTACACAAAAAGCAACGACACAAAGCTCAGCCTACCGACTGTGCAAGATGAGGTTCACACGCTAGTCCACAATCTGGGATGGAGGAAGGGGGGTAGCTGGCTTGGGTTGTGGTACGACCCCAGGGCAGAGGTCTCAAAAAGGAGGGTAAAAGTTGAGTGGATGACACGTGGCACCGAGTACAGCAACGAGTTCACGCTGCCGTCGGAGGAAGACCTGGTGAGCCTTCTCACCGGGCTACTCGGCAATCAGTACGAAAGGGAGGTAGAATGAAAGGTTACCACTGGGGAACAAAAAGACCACGCACTAAAAAGTTGCCACTGTTTGTCTACGGCATCCTTAAGCCGGGATATAGCTGGCGCAGTATAGTTGGACACAGGATAGCAAACGGTACGCTTGGCTACCGAGACGCCGTAGAGGGGTATTGCCTGACAGGGCACTCTATCGCACGTGCTGTACGGTCGAAAGGTGGACAGGTGATAGGTTGGTTGTGGCACCTCGAAGCGCTAGAAGACGACTTGTACTGGCAAGTAATGGATCGAATTGACCAGATCGAGGTGGCCTACGACCGCAGCATAGTAAAAACAAGGAGCGGTTCTGAGGCTTACATGTATACAGTGCCCAGGGGAGGCAATTCTGGCTGGTTTTGGTGCTATGATGAGTGGCCCTTTGAGAACAGAGAACCGACTGGCTACATAATGGGGGAGTGGGAAGATGAACATTGAGCTTTTGAGTGAACTCGGCCTACTGGTGGGGATAGAACTTGAGGGATTTTACGACAGCGACAAACGCGGCGAAATGCACGCCATAGCCGACGAGTATCCCGATGTAGTGGTTGGGAGTGATGGCTCAATTGTGCCCGATGACGACGGAAGCTATAACAGTGTGGAAATATACCCCGCGTACCCACTGAGGGTCAGTGAGGAAGATGAGATAGGTGACTTCCTCTCGTTTGTTTCGGAATTCAAGCGGCGTGTGGGCCTCAAAGTAAACAGCTCATGCGGTACGCATATCCACTTCAGCCTTGAAAGCGGCATGCCCGACGGTGTGACTATGCCGATGATGGCGGACGCCTTTCTCGCTGCCACGCCGCTTGCATACGCCCTGGGCGGGAGAAGGGGGTGGCGTCGTCGCTCCAATAGCTATGCGCGTTCGTCGCTGCTTGATGTAATCGGTGAGGGCACACCCCTTCCAAGCGGCCCTGCTATGCGGGCATACAATGGCCTGTTCCGCAGCGAAAAATCTTGGTCTCTACGCCTCGTCTCTGTGAGGCAGCGACATTTTGAAATGAGGGCTTTCCCAGGAACGGCCAACATCCTGCGACTCAAGACATACCTCTCTTTGGTTTTCGGCGTAATGGAGGCTCTGGCAACCGGGCGGCTGGATTCCTATCGCGGCGAGAACGGTATGCTGATAGATAATCCAGTGTTCTATGGGCACACAAAACAGGCTATCAAAGCCTGGTTAGAAATCTTGGACTGGAAACAGGGGGGCGAGTGGTTGGGCAAATACGGACTTAAGCAGTCAACGGCGGTTCGCCAGGTGGATACCTCGCTAGTGCGGTATCTTACTGCGAGAGGCGTTAGCCGTGAGGAGGCAGACGATTGGGTCGGTGAGGCCCTTGGGGGATAGCCATGTCTACGATTGATAATTATCTGAAGTGGTGCGAAACCCAGACCGGTTATATGTCGGGCAGGCTGGTAAAGGACAGCGGTATTTTTGGTGGCAACGTAATCCTAGTTCCTGACGTGGGTGTTTTTCACGAGGATCCGGACAGCGAAACAACTCTCTTCATCTATCAACGCCCCCCATCCAGATCCTATGCTGATGGCAAAGACCTCTACGACCTAATGCCGCCATCAGAGGGCGTATCTTGCGTACATACCACACTGTATTCGCCGGCTCCGCCAATATATATATTCGACGGCGGTGGGTTTTTATGCCCCCAGTGTGCAGTCGGTCGTGGACTAAAGCCACACAGGTGGAGCAGCACGAGGCTCAAGTACACCGATGTAACGGGCGTTACCATCAACACCGCATTGCGCCCCCGCATACGCCAGTTTGGGATAGAGATAGAGATAGGCTTTGACGAAAAACCAATTCGCGAAGCCGGGTATCACGAAAGGCGGCCTAGCACAAGACCATTCCCATCGCTATGGCGAGCCGAATACGACAGGAGCATCGAAGGAATCAATGGCATAGAACTCATCTCACCGCCACTGTCAAACCCGCAGTACGCCATAGGGTCCATTGTGGCCGTGGTTGAAGAGGCGGCCGTGCAGGGGGGGTTTTCGGCCCCCGAAACCGGCATTCACATACACCTCTCGCGCACTGGTCTGCGAGCCAACAGGATGTACGCAATCCTGGCGCTTCTTGAAGAGTTTTTCTATGCCGTGGGCGCTGAAATGGTTCGCTACATGCGCAATCGATACGCACCGCCCCTCAAGGTAAGCGGGCATACCAGTGGCCACTACATAGCGCTCAATTCTACCAGGCAGACTTTTGAGCTTAGGCTGTTTAGTGGAACACTTTCCATAGAGAGAATAATGCTCAACATAGCCTTAGCGCAGGGGTTGGCTATTTTGGCTGAAGAGGAGGTGTTGCCCCCCCTTACCGTTGATGCCGATACGCGCATTGCCGATGCGGTTATTGAGCAGTGGGGGATATTCGCCGAAATTCTGGGATGGCACAAGGGGGGTGAGTGGAAAGGGTGGCTTTACGACCCAAAAGCTGGGCGCAGAGATGTAACTACCACCATGATTGATGGAAAAACGTATCAGGCTGCTTTGCCCGGGGAAGAAAGGATACTAACGATAATGAATCACAGAGTTAACGAGTTTATCAGAGATGCTGGCAGCGAGAAAGTGAGGTGGGCATAAGTGTGTAGAATAGCAGTGGGTAGCACCGCATTTAACCGGCAGGAGCTCAAGCTGGTGTTCGACTATCTTGAGCGTTCCAACGGCGGGGATGGCAATGGGGTGCTGCTCGAAAACGGGAACCGCGTTGCCGGGCTAAAACTGTCCCCATCAAAGGCGGCTAAGCTTGTCCGGCGGCGCCCCCCAAACGAGCGATTCGTTTTTCACACTCGCCTGAAGTCGACCGGCGGAGTAACCGCAGAAGCGCTTCATCCGGTCGTCATACCGGGTGGGGGGTGGCTGGTGCAAAACGGGACATGGAGCGCATGGCGCAGCTACTATGACGGCACAGCTAGCACCGATACGTTAGCCATTGCCGAGCTGGTTGGCGAACACGGCATCGGTGTGCTAATGTCCCAACAGCTCTCGAACGCTGGAATCTTCGTACACGTGTCGCCGGAGTGGGAAATCACGTTTGTTAAACGTACAGGTAGGCCAATGATGCTACACCTCGACCGGCGCGATCCTAGGCGCTGGCTGTACGCCAGCGAGGATGTGTCATACCTACTCAACGGTGGCATAGTCAGGTATGACGTGATCAAGATAGCTGACAATACTGCGTTTGTTGTCGGCAAAGACGGTATGCCAACGCCAGTGTCAATAGCGCCACGTGCGTTACAATATAAAGCCTGGAGAGGCACGTCGTATGGCCACGAGTACCACTACAACACCTCGAAAGACTGGCCATACGCGAAAAATGGTGATAAGCGCGCCGGAAGGGCTGTCTCCAGGAATTTAGGTTACGGTAAGGGGAAACGCGTGGCGGAACTGCTAGACCAGTTTGTGACATCAGACGTCAGTGGCGAAGCCTTAGACGAACAGTTTCGGCTATGGGTTGGGGCGGATGGCGAGAAGGTTGATTGCGATGTTTGCCCACTGTATAACCCTGCCGATAGAAGCTGCACGGAAATATGTCCGATGGGAGGTGGGGAATAGTGTACATATACCAAAACCAGAAGACAGGCGAGCTATACGGCGACTACAAGACAGCCGTGCTTTTAGCTGACCGCGACAATGACGTCCGGTCAGTTTACGTTCGGGAGGATGGACACTTTGAGAGCGCGGAAGAAGTAAAAGTCGTATTCGGAGCGACGCACTATTTGCCAGGTGACAAGGAAATCACCTTCTTTAGAAGGATTGGTTCTATGTGGGCCTCGGTCAAGGCAAAGGTTATCGTTAGGGGGCCTCAAAAGAGGCCACGACTGTCACTTGAAATCCAGACCGACTACATGGAGCTGGGACACTATTCGGCTTTACCAGAAAAGGCCGTGCCAATAGGAGGTGGTAAGTAATGTGCAGAATAGCTGTCGCGACCGGTAACATAGCCGGTAAGCCTGATTTTATCGCGGGGCTACGGGCTCTCGAATTGGAAGGGGGTGGTGATGGAAACGGTGTTTGGTTCAGCGAACACAACGCCATCATAAAAGGTGTTAATCTCCCCGTCGACTTTGTTAGCGGATATCTTAACAATATCGGCGAAGAGGAACTGGGTAATGGCGTTGTCGTGTTTCACACTCGCATATCCAGCGCAGGAAAAGATATCAACGAGCACAACCACCCCTTCAGGGTTGGCGAGTCGGCTGTACTCGTGCACAACGGAACCTGGTCAGAAGCCGGCAAATATGCGCTAGATGAGGTATCCGACACGCAGGTTATAGCCGAGCTGTACCGAAAATACGGGAAGGGGGTATTCGCGGCCCAATCTCTGGACAGGTCGGGCGTGTTCGTTGTGGTCGAGCGGCTTCCCGACAAGATAGTGACTGAAATCTTTCACACTATGAGCGGTGAGCGGCTGGGGGTAGCCATAAAGGACGGGGGCTTTGTGGCCATGTCGGGCACGAAGCAGCCGGCTCGCTACGGTGCCACAGATGTGTCACAGATAGTTTCGGGTAGATACAGCTACTTGCACATCGAGACCGCAAGGGGGCACAGCAAGCTGTCTGTAATAGAGATGGACGATGAGGAGTTCCAGGCTGCAATCATTGTAGACACCCACCTTCAACAATTAGTGGGTGAGGCCAACGCCGGGGCAACCACAAAGACTAAGGAGATGATTGGTCAGTTTGTGCTGGCCGCCAACGCTATTCAACCAACCATGGAGGCATTTGAGGGTAATACCGGCAAATACGAATCGTGGATGGAGGAGCTCAGGAACCTCTCACCAGATGCGTGCGCACTGTGCCCATACAACTCTTCCACAATATGCAACGAGAATATGTGCCCAGTGTACGCTGAGGCTGCAGGCCAGTTACCATACTAGGGGGTGGTGTAGTAATGACCAAGGAAGTTAAGAATAAGATAGAAAGGCTGGCGGGGGGATTCGTAATAGTGGCCCGCGAAGTGGGTATGGACGTTGCGATAGACATGCTTTCCTTGGTAATAGAGCTAACAGTTGAGGACCCTACCGTTTCGCAGCGACTTGCCGAAGATGCCCTCTTCGTGCAGACCGTTACAAGACTCATTGATATGCCGGAGCGCTCTGACAGAAACGACAGTGATGAGCTCCGTGACTCATTCGAAACAGTGCTGCGGCAGATGGGGATCGCTAGGGGAATGGAGGGACTAGCGTGATAATAGTCTACAACCCCGCCTTCTCGGGCACCGCAAAAAAAGTCTCCGGAGCGCTTGGGGGCTCCAGGTTAGTGCCATATGGCACGCTACACGGACTACCAATGCCTGATATGCGCGGCGCTTTCCACCTTGCATATCCAGACTACCAACCCGCCCACCCTGCATACAGGGCGGTCAGAAGGCTATTTGTAGCCGGAAAAGCGGAGCAGCGACAACTACTCTCACCGTTTTTCCCTGTGCCAAGCTTCAACGCACCATACAGCGGGAAGGTCGTCACCCGACCCATGCAGCACACTCGCGGGATTGGCATGAACGTGTGTGATCTGGAGGACGTTGACTTTGGCGCAGTTGGGTACATCGCCCCGCTCATTGAAAGGGCACTTGAGCTAAGGGTGGTTTTTGTGCGAGGCGAACCGGTAATAGTTTATCAGCGACGCCGCGAAGATGGAAACCAAAACGTACCATGGAATATAGCCCATGGAGCCCTGGCAAGCAAAGTCGAGCTCGACCAGGCCATGAAGACATACGCAGGCTTCTTCAGAGACTTTGAGCGGGCGTACAAAATATTCCCTTTCGATCTTGTTGGCATCGACATAGCCATTAGGGATGATGGCTCGTACGTCTTGCTTGAGATCAACTTCGCTCCAGGCACGCGGGCAGTTGACGGCATAGCTGAAGCTATTGCCGCGCAGATAACGAAAGGGGGTATGTTCTAGTGGTGATAAGAACTGGGAAAGTTTATATTTCTGCACCCACACGTGCCAATCAAATTCTAATGCGCTTTTTAGCCTTCAAAAAGGCGGTGACCACCATAGACGGTGTTAAAAGCGTAGTACCAGAACACTCGTATAGGACGATTGACACGTACATAGCAAGAATCGGTGATATGTCGCCAATCAGACTGAAGCTGGTGGAAGGGGGAGAGGGCGTTTTTGAGCTGTCAAGCGAAGAACTGTTCCCCAATTCTGACGCTACGTTGCCGCCTACCTCGTGGGTGTCGCTCGGCGAGGATGATCTGAGCATAGTCTATGCCGACAGGGTGCTGGCGACCCAGCGTAGGCTAAAAAAGATTAAGGCGCTTTCTCCTAGGGTGCTACTAACCGTTGCTGAGCTGTATGAGTCAATCGCCACGCTAAGAAACGACTTTCGCTTGAGGATGGGGGGGCCGGGTAGCCTGGGATCCGCCTACGCGCACAACAACTCGTACGCACAGCTGGCTAGGGCGTTGGTAGACAACCCCCTCGCGCTCGCCGGCGTATTCCCGTATCGAAAAGTAATGCGACTCGTAGAGTGGGAAGACGGCTACCTTGGGGTATGCAAACAAAGATCAGGCACCGTAAACCTGGAGGTGAAGTATGTATAATGACTCCGGTACAAACTCGATGGTGCTTGCCCTTGCCAGGGCCTATCGCTCCCTGTCGGGCCTCTACCACGAGATCGTGCCAGTCCCGCTAAGAGCAGTTGCCGCCAGGCCCGTAGTCATAGCAACGGTCTATGCGCTAAAAGACGGCCTCATAAAGGTTGATGGCACGATGGGAACTGTAGCTATGCAGGCTGCAACCGATGGACGCATGTTTCTGGCTAAAATGGAGATGTCACTGCGAATGCCAGTAAACCCCGCCAGCCTTCATATCACAAATAGCATAAGACATACCATCGAAGAACACTTTGCATCGCTAGTGGAATTTTGGTTAAAAAACCCACATGCTGATTACAACCGTGGCATAGGGTTGATAGCATTGGCCAAGCAGAATGCGCCAATAGCTCCTTGTACCGATATACCTCCGCACCTGTTCGATGGTGAATGCTACATTTTTGATGGTCTTCTGTTAATGGAACGTGGCTCTGAATACGGACCAGTGTTTGATGAACATGTCAATGCATCGTGGCGCGCCAGCTGGCGCAACGGTTACTACACTTTTAATGTAAACTTCGGCGAAGAGTCGCAATAGGGGGTCCTTATGTCTAAACTAACCGGGATATTGGCACTCGCATTAGCCTTGGTGGTGCTGGATGCAACAGTCTCAAAGAACGGTGAGCTGCAGCGAGAGCTTGCCGAACGCACCCTAACTATAGAAACCATGCAAGCAAGCGACGCCAGGACGATTGCCCTTCTTAGGGGCAGGCTAGCCGAAGCCAAACACCAACTGGCTACGATTAGGAGACACAATGAGGTTTTGGACACTGACCAAGGAGCGTTCACCGCCCTAGTCACAGCATACACCGCATACGCAGAATCTACAAACAAGTCCCCAGTGCACCCTCTGTTCAACGTAACCAGTAGTGGGCTGCCTGGCGGGTATGGGGTGTGTGCGGCAGACACGAGGTATTGGAGATATGGAACAGTTTTACTCATACATGGGCTTGGCATCTGTGTTATCCTAGATAAAGGAGGTGCTATCAAGGGAGAGAAACGCTTTGACTACATGTTTGGCGGGAGCGAAGAGGACGCAGTTAGGTTAGCCCTCAAGTGGGGGCGCAGGTATACCAAAGTAACAGTCTTGGGACACATCGGAGGAATGTAAATGGATAAAGGGCAGATGGATTTTTTGATTACAAAAGCCAATCGTGATGAGTTCGAGGCGGCGGTTGTGGATATGAGTAACGATACGCTTGACGAACTCGTTTTTGAGCTCAGCCTGCGGCGTAGTGTTATTGATACGCAAATCAAAAAGTTCGAGGCTCGTCGTCAGGCAGCCGCGCTTCAGCGGAACGCTGAAGATGAAGCATCGCTGCTCACCAGGCTTGCCTCTATGCACAGTGCCTATGGCTGGACCAACATGAAACTCAAAATAGCAAAACACGAACTGCAGCGCCGGTACAACGTCAAAGGGACTGATGAGCAGGTCGCGCGAGGCACCATTCTGGCTGCTGGCGAGGGGGTGGAGGCGGTTGGCAAGAGTCCTTCCTAGGTATGCCCACCTAGTCGCCGTTGAGAAGGGGGACGCTAGCGAGGCTCTTGCCGAGCTGCTCCCCCTTATGGAGGAGTCGGTGTGGCTACCGCCAGTTCGGCCTTTTGTTGACACATACTACACTACAGCGATAGCCCTGGCGCTCCTGGCGCTGGGGGAAGAGTCGCACGCGGTGATTGAACCTCTTATAAGTGCGCTCTTCCCCCAATACGCCAGAACGCGTGACCGCAGGCGCTTCCTTAACGTCTTCTCCCGTGTCGTTCGCCAACTGGACCGCAGGTATCCTGCCGACTTGGCGGAACAACTTGTTAGAGAAATGTACTTACAACTGCTGTGAAGGAGGCAGAACAATGGGGGCGATAGAGAAGCTTGTTTACCGGGGGTTTCGCATAACCAAAATATCGAGTGATAGCGCTGACTGTGACCAACATGTAATAACCCTTGAAAAGGATGGCATAGAATTGCACTTGAAAGGGGTGGGGGCAAGATTCACACCCGTCGTTAGCATGAGCATAGACGAGCTCGTTAGCCTTCTTGACAAGCACTCAACAGAATAGCGCGCGCAAAAGGAGATTAAAATGAAAGCACTAAGCGGAGTAATTGTGAAAACGGAAGAGGCGGCACGCGTAGCCGTTGAGGAATACAAACGGCTTGGTGTTAAGGGGGTCTACGACGCACCGTACGCAAAGGAAAGGTGGATTGTTCGCTCACGGCTAGACCACTACGACGACAGCGCGACAGACAAAGTTGTGCACAGATTGGCCGAATCCGGCTTCTATGTACTTAGGGCAGACTGGAAGCAGTTGCAGCTGCTTACCCTGGCCACTATCATAGCTGGATGCGGATACCCTATGGATATTGATGATAGCCTGAATTACCTGACCGTTGACATGTTTGACCCCAACCCGCCACACAAAATCGTCCCCTACGGCATCTATGTTGACCTTGGCGGCGGCTTCCATGTCTATAAGCCAAACGGAGTCGGTGGTAGGGGGAGCCATGTCAGAGTCTGCGACTGTAACACCAAGGAGGTTATTGGTCTCTTAAGAAGGCTGAACAAAAATGCCAACGAGCGAATGGGGGTGCGTTGTGGCAAAGGGTGAGACTCCTCACGTGATCGAGGTGCCGATAGAAGACCTGAAGAAAATCATCGATGCAATATGCTGTCAAATCAGCCCGCAGTTTTGCAGCGGAAACGCCGAGTTCGGCCTTGAGGACGCCGAAGAGTTAGTTTCGGAGTGGCTTGAAGAAGCGGAGGCAAACAATGGGTAGGATACATTTTTGGCTTGACTTTGACAGCACAGTGGCCGACGTCGGGGTTGCAACAGAATTGCGGCTTGAATCGCAATACGGCATATCCATTGAGACAGCCATGGAAAATAACCCGCATCTTGTGCGAAGGTTAAGAGACGATGCTATCACTTATGCACTCGCCCGCCCCACTCCTGGCGTAGAGCTAATCACCACGATGCTCAGTAAACGCGAACAGCTAGGAGGGTATATTCACCAACTAGAGCTAGACCAGCCGGATATAGTTGAGGCATGGCTCACCTCCGAGGCTATGCCACTAGCGCCCATAAGAAACGTAAAAAAATACGGAACCGGTAGCAAGTGGTCGGTGCTAGAGAACATGGTGGCTGATACCGTTTCGCCCGGTGACACAGTTATACTTGTCGATGACGACTTTGAGGAGATAGTTGCTGCCAATGAGTGGCTCTGGGATGCCACTGACAAGGAGCTGGGGCTGAAGTACATTGGAGTCCTGTATGGCAGAGGCCATCTTTTGTGGCAGACGTGCAAGTACCAAATAGATGATTGGTTTGACCTTGTTACTCTAGCCAACAAGGAAGGGTGGTTTGAGGGAGGTGCAGAATAATGTGTACACACGCCAAGTATGAGCAGTACCTAGATGATATATATGGGCAAGGGTACGGCGCTAGGCTAAAGGAGAATGACACGATAGCCTTCTGTGTTGGCTACCACGAATGGGCCAGACAAAAAGGGTGCAGCGAGTGGGAGGATTGCGATGGGGTATGAGCAATGAGTGAAAATAACAGAAACGAGGTATTCTTCCCGCCGGTTGTGCTGACCGAGGAGGAGATGGCGACGATAATCGTTGATAGCGGAATGGACATAATTCTGCTGATAGAGGCCATTGACTGGGAGGTTGGTGATTGTGCGCTGACAACAAAGATATATGAGTGGGCGAAGCAAGAGGTGCGGGAGGCTTGCAATCAGTTGGACCCGCGACCAACGGAAGAGGGGAGCCCACAAAAGGCCAATACATAAGGAGGTGACACGTGTGGGATTGCTAACGCTGTTAGGAACCGCATCCCTTGAAAAAATCGAGTATAAGTGGGCTCGCCTCGCTTCTTTGATACTTGAGGAACAGTGGAGGGCCAAGCAATGACCAGCACACGCATTTTTTGGTTTCTCTTCACGGCCATCGACCGGCTACATAAGGCCCTTGGCGGCCTTCTCAACATGGCCTGGTGGCGCCGGTGGGATCGGTGCTGGGACCACCACATGGGAGGGCACTGATGAGCCAGATTATCCTTCGCACATGCGACGGGTGCCTCTACGCCATGGCACCAGGTGATTCTATCTATGCAGTAGCCGCAGACAGGCGGATGGTTGATGGCAGTGTTGATAGCGCGTGGCAAGTAATAATTGATACCGCTAGTGGAACTATAGCCGCTGTCTCTCGCAGATACCAGGAGTACAGCGAGGCTCGTGCAGCCGTAGACTTACTTGCGGAGGGAATTAAGCGACGAGCAGGTGACGCTTCGGGGCTTATCTTCATTGACGCGGCACACCTGTGGGGGTGTAAAAACGAGCCACCTAGAAGCGGAGGGCAACAATGAACAGCAAAACCGTGCTCAAAGGACGGCTGTTATACAGCGGTGAAGACGGCGGGGCAGTCGTTATCTACGATACGCTGGAAGGCCGGCTGTCCATCGATGATAATTCAGGGGCGGTACGACACAGGCAAAAATATGGCAATGGTTGCGAGGGGATCGGTAACGATGACGCTCTCTGACCTTCTGAGAATTACCAATCGGCTGGAAACGATACGGGTTGTGGTTGTAGGCAAGGGTAACGGTGAGAACCGCAGGGTTGTCATAAGCGACACTCGCAGCGGCAGAACCATGGCGAAGTCGGTTGACGAACTCGCGTACAACGAAGTAAGGGCCTTTCTTAAGGTCGTTGCAGGGTACGCGTCGCCTGTGATAGCAACGCTGTACGGCAAGCGTCGCAACTGTGTTACCCCCGCCGTGAACAGGCTCGACAACAAGCTGATTTCGCCTGAGCTATCACAAAAGATAGTGAGCGACTGCGTGAAAGGGGGGTGATTTGTGAAGTGCCCCGTGTGCCAAAAAGATATCTTCCTCGACCCTGAACACTGGGGGCTTAGGGGTCAAGCAAAATGTACGGTCAGAGCATTCGCGACGGATGAGGAGGTTGAACTTCTTGCGCTGACGTGGGAGCTAGATGAAATCCCCAAGTCGGCTATAATTAATCAAAAACCAATGGTCGTTAACGTTACCCTTGCTGCGCTAGAACCTTTTTTGAGAAAATTGAGGGGAGGATAAATGGTTACCCTTGACAAGGGTGGAATAAAAACGAGCACAAAAAAAGAGGGTAAGGTGGTAAACACCTTAATAGCGGCATACGACCTAGACAGGGATATACAAAGGTTGGGGTGGCCGGGGTATGTTGTTAGAGTTGGGCCAATACTTCGCGCCGCCGGCCTAAGAATACACGTTGAGGGTAGCATTGATGACCATGTGTCAAAGCAAATGGCAAAGCTGAGGGGATTTGACGGAAGTCGGTATCAATGGGACGAAACAGCGACAGCATTCCCTGGCGACATAGAACTTGCGTCCAAGAAGCTTGTGGAAGGCGGATGGGAGCTTCACAGCTTTGCTCATTTTGACGTGGCCGAGGCATCGGTGCACGACCAACTGCTCCTTGGCTACGAACCGGGGCTAGGCAAGACTCGCGCTTCCCTAGCGTGGGCGTCACTTAAAACAGACGGCCTGATTCTTGTGGTTGCACCACGCCGTCTCCATGCGCAATGGAAAGAAGAAATAGCAAGGCTCCCCATCGACCCCGATAGAATCAGGCTGGTTTCCTACACAGACTTGTGGAGGTTTGAGGACCAACACCCAGAATGCGATGTGGCAATATTAGATGAGGCGCACGCCATAAAAAATACAAACACACTTCGTTTTGAAGCGGCCAACAACTTAGCCGCGGCAAAGCGCATGGCTCTTACAGGAACGCCGATAGGCGGGTACGTACAAGACATAAAGGGTATCATTCTATGGCTCACCAAACACGTCCCCTATGCTAACACCATTGGACCGGATTTTGCCGAGAGGTATGGGGTGACCGACGGCAACGTTGAGCGCCCGGGTATAACAATGGGCCGCTCGCTCAGAGAAAAGGTTGCGCATCTGGTGAAAATCCGAACCCGCTCGGAGCCAGATGTTACAATCGAAAAACAGGTCCCCCTTATGTTCATGAAAAAAATCCCCATGGAAAAAGGGCTGCTGCAGTTTTACCTGCAAAACGCACGAGCCGTCAGGGAGTGGTGGCTCACCGAAGAGGCCCACACTGAGGCTCGCGCAAGGCTTGGCGTGAGTAGGCTCATAAAGGCAGCCAGCCTCCCCCAATCACTCTCCGGCTGGGGCAACGCTGAGACCGATTTGCAGAGGATGGTGCTCGATTGGGCTCATACGGCCGGAAGCGGCACAATCATTATGACCTCACACATTAGCACGGCCCAATTCTATGCGGGCAAGCTGGGGGTAGTGCCGGTTACTGGCGAGTTGCCAATCGCTCGTCGTAATGCTATAATAGACGAGTTTAGAAACGGGGGTGATTTTCTCGTAGGCACTACAGGCGTATTGGGAGAGGGGTGGAACCTGCAGCGTGGGCACACGATAATCTTTGCAGAGCTTGACTGGAGGGCCTGGATAGTGGTGCAGGCCATGTATCGAATAATACGACCGGGGCAAGACTCGATTCCTACCATCGTGTTTGCGGCCTACAGAGATAGCGTAGGCGATTACATGGCTGCCACGATAGCAGCAAAGGCGAAGGCGATGTTGGCGTTTAACCGCGGTGCTGACGCAACCCCTCAGATGCCACGGTTCAAGGAGCTTTTAACAAGGTTGGTTTTTAGGGAAAGGAGTGAGAGGTCCAATGCTTAGAGTGATAAACCGCGCAAAAAGTAAGCTCAGCGCAGCCAGTGCACAGGTGTTAGAGTGGATAAACAAAGACTTGGGGATGTCGGGCGCTGCCAGTGATAAGATAATTGCTGCCGGTGGCTGCATCGCCTCGCTGATATCGGGCAGCGGGCCAAAAGATTACGACTTCTTCTTTGTCGACCGGAGAAGCGCGGGCGAATTCTTGGAAGTGGTTGTTGGCAAGGTTTTGGATGACAGCAACCTCGAAGCTCGTGTAGTGTCGGATGCGCTCCGCAAGCGAATAATGATAAAGTACAACACGCTACCTACAGGCGCGGCTGTAGGCGAGGCGTATGGCTACGTTGATGAAGATGGCTACACCGCTTTCTTCACCCTAGCCGCCGACAACATTCCGAATCGACCTGTCGGACTGTTGTCAATATCGCCAACAGCTGTCACAATCCGCCTCGATGACGGCAAAGTCGCACAGATTGTATACGCCCACCAGGTTGATGCCAAAAGCATCGGCGACACATTTGACTTTCTGCACACTATGGGCTACTACACCCCCGACAACGATGAGCTGCACATCAGTCGAAAGTTGTTGCTATCTATAGCGGCCAAAAGGTTGGTATACACCGGGTCGCAGTATCCAATTTCATCAATGCAACGCATGCTAAAATTCGTTGAGAGGGGGTGGAGAATAGATGCGGTAGATATGCTAGCAATCGCCCTTGACATCGCGAACCTGGACCTTAGCGATCCGTACACGCTCGGCGACCAGGTGTTTGGTATAGACCTAATGGCGTTTACAGAAGAGCAGAGGGCGCTGCTCGCAGACACCCACATAGCATCCATACTAAAGGAGGCGCTGTAACCAATGTCCGTAGCCGAAATCCCCGTAGAAATCAAGGTTGTTGACATCGCCGACATTCTCATAGACACCAACACCACCCCAGAAGAGAACATGATAACCTCGGTTCGCAACATCGGGCTTCTCAACGAACCGCTACTTCTAGATAACGGTGACGGGAGCTACCGATGTATAGTGGGGCGTCGAAGAATAGATGCCGTATCCAAAAATGGCGCAACCACCATTCGTGCCAAGATACTGCGCCGCGATACAACCGAGGCTGATATAGCAAGGCTTATCCTAATAGAAAACTACCAGAGAAGCCACAACCCCGTAGCCGAGGGTAGGGCCATTCAGGTTCTGGTGGAACAAAGTGGTGCACCAATTAAGAGCATAGCTAAAATGCTCGGGGTAAACCCTCAAAAGGTTTATCAGAGATTGGCCATATTGGACCTTCCCCCAATAATAGTTGAAGGGATAGAGAGTGGGGCTATATCCTTCAGCGCTGCAAGGCTGATGCTGTCACTGCCTGAAGCTTCAATCGAGAAATTAATGCGACAGTTTGACACCACCGGAAGGCTCACAATTTCAGATATAGCCGACGAAAAGCAGCGGCTTGCCGGACGCCGCGATAAAGTGCAAAAAATATACACCTCGGCCCAGACCCTTACAACTAGGGAGATAGAGCGGCTCATAGCCAGATTGAAGGTGTTACTCAATGAGCGGTCTCAAGGAGAAAATTGAGGCAAGTGTTACAATAGAGGATGTTTGCCGGCATATTGGCGTCAACTTAAAATACGCCGGCGGGGAACTAAAGGGGCTATGTCCTCTTCACGAAGAGGACACTCCCAGCTTTCACGTCAACCCCAAAAAGGGCCTGTTCTATTGCTTCGGTTGTGGTGAGGGGGGCGACCTCTTTTCCCTCGTGCAAAAAACCCAACATGTGCCGTTTGCGGAAAGCATGGCTCTGCTAGCCGATTGGTTCGGGATCGAATACGACGAGAGGGAGCTGCCAACAAAGAAATCCCTCCTCTCAGAGGCCATGGACATCTTTGGCCAAAACGTTGAACCAGCACTAGAATACCTGGGAGCAAGAGGCATAAGCAGAGATACCGCCGCTGCCTTCGGGGTAGGCTTTGCCGAGGGTGGCTATTCACGAGAGCTGACAAGGCTGGGATTTACAGCGGAAGAGTTAAAGGCCGCCAACCTGATTGGGGAAACTGGGCATGAGCTGTTCGCTGGTAGGGTGATAATCCCACTGCGCAGCACATCCGGCTTACTCGTGGGTATTAGTGGCCGGTCGGTAAACAAAGACACACACCCCAAATACATGACCACAAGCAGTACGCCGCTATTCGACAAACGCGTATTTATTTTTGGCGCGTCTAACCTTAGAGGAAAAAATGAGGCCGTCATAGTCGAGGGGCAACTGGACGCCATGAGCCTGTATCAGTCGGGGGTTGCCAATGCCGTTGCTGTTCTCGGCAGCAACATCACCGACAGACATGTCATATCGCTAAAGAGAATTGGCATCGAATCTGTCGTTGCCGTTGGCGACGCGGATGAGGCGGGGCAGAAGCTTACGAGGCGCATCCTTAAAATAGCACGCGCTCATCTCCTCAAGGGATACGCAGTTATAATGCCCGCAGGCTCCGATGCCAATGACGTGCTTGCCAGAGAGGGCGAAGAATCGTTGGTGGCCCTAATAAACAAAAAAATGACTGAAGCTGAATGGCTACTAAGCGTATGTGGAACGCCCGACGATGGTTTTGCTCCATGCGTGGCACAATACATTGCAGGACTTAGCAGGTATGATCCCCTACGCAAACGCGTGGTAGATATAGCAGAGGTCAGGTATGGGGTAAGCAGGCGAGAACTGCAGCGCTACCTCTCAAGCATTGTCAATACACCCCCCCGCCAAGAGAGCAAGCGCAGTCCCATACCCAGCGATCTCAAGCGGGCAATAGCCCGCGCCCTTATTGACTGCCCGTCGGAGAGTGCGGTCGAGTTGCTGAAAAGAGTTTACGACGCCGGTGTTGTTGATGCCATTGCAAAGACGATACCAATCAAGGAGGTGGGTAACGGTGACTGCGACAGTGTAAAGACCTTGATAAATGAAGCAACAAGACGTAGACTAGAAGAGGAGTTGGCCAAGAGCGCCGCAGGGGGTGCACCGCTTAGCAAACTCTTGGCACTCAGAGCACAGCTGGACCTGCTCAACAAGCAGACGCTATAGGAGGCTTTATGGCTCGCAAACGACCAATAGTGAACAGAACATCGGTTATCAAAGCATTGGTAAAGGCCGGCCTGGATGGTTTTGCGATGATGAGGGAGGCGGAAAGGTTAGACCTAGCACTGTACGTCGACCCCTTCCCATTTAACATAATCGTCAACAACCTCATGAACGATAGCCAGGTGCGCGTTTACCCCAATGGCGGCAAGCGCCCGTGGTCTTTTAGTGGCAACGATGAAACCATTTTAGAGTTTATTGGAGGTTTTTTTGATATATGATTATCGGTCCTGATTTTTTCATCAAGCCTCCGGGGCGAGTCTCACTGGGAGAGCTAGTTGAGGCGGCATACGCGGGCAAGTCGCCAATAGAGCTGGCCAAAGAAGTTGGGGCTCCGTACGACGTTATGCACCGCTACATCAAAAAGGTTTGGCCAAGATACTTCAAGGTGTATCGTTCTGCTAGAAACTATTTGCGCTACGAAAAAAGATGGAAGCGGAGCCTGGCATCATGCATGGGGCGGCGCAGTAAACCATTCACGCAGTGCCCCAAAACTGTCAAGGACTATATACGCCGCAACTTGCCAACGTACCTGTGGCCTCTACCGACGATGATAGGTAGGATGCAGAGCGCAACACTGTTCCGCCCCTCTGCGGGGACAGACTTAGCGCTGATACGACTGCTTAACCACAGGCTTGAGGGTGAACGGGCAATTGACTACAGCAACAAGGCGGCCAAGACCGGCGCCCTATCGAGGAGCAAGAGAATAGATGCGTCTATAGGGATTACCAGCGAACCAATGCTCGACATGCTGGTGGGCATCGAGCGAAGCCTGTGGGACAAGAAGCATGCCAAAAAGCTGCTTGCCAAGAGGATGAGGGATGGACCTCCTGTGGGGAAACGGAAGGTGATAAAGAAGATTCTCGCCCAACGTGGGGCGTTGGATCAGTGACCCGGATTTCGCTCTGTGTGATATACTGGAGTACAATCTAGTATGAGGGTTATACAATGTATAATTCTCATGAAAGGGGAATGAATGTTTTTTGAAGCGTTAAGCAAGCCGTTTGACGACCGTGACCATGAGTGGGTGTTGCAACGCCGAAATAGGCAGAGCGGCACCAAGTGGCTTGCGCCGTACATTCGCAAGCCGTCCATCATAAAACGATTGGTAGAGGTTGTTGGGTTTGGTGGTTTTTCTATCGATACCCACCACACCTATACCCGCACCAACGATGATGGTAAATTCGAGGTGGCATACACGGCCACGCTCACTATCACCACGCCCAACGGGGAGGTGCATTTCACTGATGCTGGTAGTGCGTCATCGGGACAGTTGATTACAGCAGAGAAAGGGGCGTCCACGGACGCCATTAAGCGTGCCGCCAAGCTTGCCGGCATCGGACTCTACCTCGATATGGGCAACCTCTACATTGAGGTGCCCGACAACGACCGCACGGAGCCACTGATTCGATTTAGGGGCAGCGAGCCTGTGGCGGTGCACCCCTCTATCAGGGTCAATTTTGGTTCGATAGCTGGCAGTCGGCTAAATGAGGTAGACCAAGACAAGATGTACGCGATGTATAACTGGCTAAAAGAAGAGCAGGGCGAGGGCTACCGGTACGAGCAGGACAACACCCTGTTTGCAATTTTCAAGGCAATTGAAGAGTTTTTTCCCAACGTCACTGGCGCCCACTAGGAGGACACATGAAAATAGCTGATGGAGGAGTAAAGGTCTTTATAGTATCAGACCCATTTATCGATACAACCCGCAACGGCAACACAAAGTACTCTGGGTTTTCCATCTTCACGAAACGTCGCAAGGTGCAGGGTGGCGGATGGGAAGACGACCCGTATTATGAACCCCTGCGCATTTCTCTCGTAGCCTTTGGGGAGACTGCCGAGTATCTGCGGGATAACGGTGCCCAAAAGGGCGCATCCATCCTCATCACGGAAGGGACGGTACAAAAACCAGCCAGGGAAAACGTCGATGTGGAAATAGTAATTTATGCTGCGAGGGTTGTAGAGCGGGGTAATCGGCAGCAGCCCCGGCAGCGACAGCGTAGAGGTGGTGGGTCGGTGCGCTCGGCGAACCAGAGCATACCAGAGGCGTTCGACAACCTTCCCGGTGCGGAGGACCTCCCCTTCTGATGAGCAACCGATTCGTGAACGAAAACCTAGAAAGGGCACTAATAGGGGCGGTGATTATTCATCCGCCCCTATTAGACGAAATAAACCTACCACCTGAGGCGTTTTCGAGCTCACCCCTAAAGAAGATATGGGCTAGCGTTCTTGAGCTGTACCAGGAATCGGGCAGTATTGACCCCGTATTGTTGGGAAACAAACTTTCAAGCGAGAGCGCAAACGAGACGCTTGCAGAGATAATCAGTTCCGAATTCTCGTCTGTCAACGCAAAACAATATGCTGAAGAGCTGGCGGAAAAATGGCTAGCACGCCGGCTGCACGGAGCGTTAATCAAGTCGGTTGATGCGGTGCGCATGGGCAACGAGGAAGCGCCCGTCGTCGCGGCCAATGCCGTAGAGCTCATTGAGCAAAGCGTGAGCGCCCTCCCTGATAACTCCCAGCTAACCAATGCAACAAGCGGGACAGATAAGGCGCTTGAGTTCATTGAGAGCGGGCAAGCGGTAGGTATTTCAACGGGGTTTGCCCCCATTGACGACCTATTCACCCTCACAAAGGGCTCATTTATAGTGCTTGCCGCTCGTCCGGGCATGGGCAAGAGTGCACTCGCAGACCAGATAGCCGAGCACGTAGCGCTTGCCGGGTATCCTGCATTGGTAGCCTCGCTAGAAATGTCCGATGAAGAGCTGACGATGAGGCGGCTTTCTCGCCGGTCTGGTATACCAATTATGCGGATTGCACATAATAGGTACTCACAGGACGAAAGGAGCGCCCTGGAAAAGGCTGTTGGAGAAGTTAGGGCAATGTCATTGCTTTACACCTATGACAATCCCTCTGCGACCATAGCACAAATTGCAAGCGCCGCCAGAAAGATAAAGAGGGAGCATGGGTCAATAGGGCTCATCGTCATTGACTATCTGCAGCAGATGGTAGAAGGTGACGGCGACGGAAACAAGGTTAGCGCAATGACTTCCATTGCCCGCAATGCAAAAGTACTGGCCAGAGAGCTTGACACGACGGTTATGGGGCTGAGCCAGTTGAGCAGGGCTGTTGAGTATCGGCAGAACAAAGAGCCCGTGCTAAGTGACCTGAGAGAATCTGGTGGCATAGAACAAGCAGCCAATACAGTGGCCTTCATCTACCGACCAGACTACTACCTAGAAGAACCAGGTAGCGAATACGGAAAGGCAAAAATAATTGTCCGCAAAAACAGGAACGCACCACTTGGCACGGCAATTATCCGCTTTGAGCACAGGACGGCAAGGTTCCATTAGCAATGCAGTCGGTTGACTACATCCCCCTGGCCATTCACGATGGCAACGCTGAGGTCTATATAGACCTTAGTAAATATCTGCGAAAACGTAGCGGATATCATGCGGTGTCTAGCGCAGATTGCTTCGCGATAAAAGAAAAACACGAAGACTTTCGTGAAAACAATCGTCCGGCAACGTCCTTTGTAAGGTATGTAATACCAATGGGGCTGGGTGTGATAATAGGTTTTGAACCTTGGGCAAGTAAAACGGGGAGGAAATGCAAGCTCGTCTTCAATACCACCAGCGGCTTCGTAGGAACGTTATATTTCACAATGAGGAGGGAGGTTTAGCAAGTAATATGAGACTAGGGGAAGCAATACTAAAGCGGATGGTTGCCAGGTTGGGCCTTGACAAGGCACTGGTAAACCCCGCAACAGTCGACTTAAGAGTGGCTGGCGAGCTTATCGAAATACCTACGCCACTTGGCAACGGTAGGCGATACAGAGAGCTTTTCCGTAACGAGGAGCGGTTGACACCATTTCGAAAAACGCTAAGTGAGGCACCAGTATATGACCAGTTTCCCGAGTGGTGGAAAGAAAACGGCATACTAGAACATGCCTACTACTACAGCGACATACCCCATGGAACAGAGTTTGTGTTGGTGCCGGACACCTTCTACCTTGCCAGGACAGTGGAAGAAGTGGATGTGCCGCCGGGGATTATACTTGAGGGCAGCATAAAAAGTACTACAGCCAGGCTCGCCATAAACCATTCGACGGCCTTGCTGATTGACCCCGGCTATAAGGGGTCGATCACACTCGAAATAACCACCGCCCTCCCCACGGCAATTACTATCGGCCAAAGGTTGATACAGGTGGCTGTAAGTCGGGTGCAAGGCTCAGGGGTGTATGGTGGACGATACCAAGGCAAACGCGAAGTGGCACCAGCAAAAATCGTGGAGGGAATGTAATATGGAATTCATCGCCATAGACATAGAGACCGGACCAACCAACGACGAGCAGGTAATCAAAAGGTTAGTATCTCGCATCTCGCCACCAAAGAACTACCGAGACGAGGAAAAGATTGCCCAGTATGTGAAGGAGAAGGCCGCATCCGTTGTGGCAGACACGGCACTTAATCCGCTGTACGGCAAGATAGTCTCATTCGCATGGTTCACCGACAACATGGACGAGCCGCAGGTACTGGCCATAGATGAGCACACCGAAGAAGAAATAGTTGTCGGGGCTCTTAAACTCATGGCAAACTTTAGGCAAACCTACCTTAATGCGGCGGCAATAACAGGGCATAATATAATTGGATTTGACTTACCATACATATTCCGCCGTGCGGCGCTGCTGGGCGTTACCACAAAGCCTATGCCTATACCTCGCCCTGATGAGCCAGCCTGGAGGCTTGACTATGTATATGACACGATGCTGCGGTGGGGCAAGCCGTGGCCACGACTCAAAGAGCTCGCGGGAATGCTGGGGCTACTTACTGGCGATGAGGACGAGCTCGATGGTGGTGGGGCGCTAGACGCGCTGCTGGCAGGCGACATAGAGAAGGTGAAAGAGCACAACCGCAACGATGTGGCAGTTTCGCTGAAGGTGGCGCAGGCGCTGGCTGAAGCAGGTTTTTAGCAATACAATAAAAAAAGAGCCCCCTGGGAGGTCAATCCCAGGGGGCTAATCTTTTAGTTTCTTAGCGAGGCTCTGTCCATCGATGAATATTCACCAACGCCTTAGCGTAATACCTCCCATGCACATCCTCGACATCAAGGCCGGCTAGGCGGAAAGCGTTGAGCATCTCACACAGGCTAAGCATGTCGGATTCCACAAAGCGCCGCACGGCGTCCTCGAACGTTTTGGCTTTGCATTTGCTGAGGATGTCCACCAAGTCGGCGTCTTCTATATCGTCTTGCGCGTATAGCACAGCAAGCATGTCGGTGGTGTTGTCAAGGCTCTGCTCAAGCCCCGTCATTGCCAAACGCCTAAGGAGCCAGAAGTGCAACACATCGGCCGCCTCGTCCACAATTGTGTTGTACTCTTCTTGGGTGAAACCACTGCCGTGCCTCTTCCACCACGCCCATTTACCCTTGACGGCATTGAGGAACTCTCCCCACTCAGCCGCTAGTGCTACCACAGCCTGTTGCTCACTTACGTCAAAGTCGAACAGAGACTGCAACTCGATTTGCCTACGGAACAGATTTTCCAAGTCCACGGAATCACCTCACAGGGCAGTGCCCACTATCACAGTCTGCCTCAATATCATCAACGGCCATGAACAACTGCACCGCTCCCTCTATTCTATCAAGCACAGACCTGTCAAACCGAGGCGTCTGTTCCACCATCCTGTTATACTCCTCTTCGGTAATTTCCTCATATGGCTGCTGCGGGTAAACAGATGTTGCCTTGCGCAAGAAGGATACGCCAATAACGTCATTCCAGTTATCAAACAACCAGTCTCTTACCGCGGGCACCTCGCCCTCGTCAAGAGAAACCGTAACCGACGTGTTGTGCTCCGTCCAGTTGAGCATCGTGCTCTTATACCTTTCAAGGGCCTCAAGCGCCGGCACATCGTTTGCTGATCGAGGTGTTGGTGACTTGACTGGGAACGAGAATACTACGGTGTTTGGTGCAAACATGTCCTCCTCGTGCTCAAAGCCCATTTCAACCAGCGCCTTAGCAACGGCATCGCTGGCACTAATCCTAACCCTTCTTATGTAGTAGGGGGCATAGGCATCGTGGATGCCAGACGACACGCCAGGTAGGAGAGATAGGGTGCCCTCCGGTTTGATGGTGGTCTTGAGCAGGGGTTTTGTGATACCCATCTCTTGCGCATATGATTCTGCTGTGGCATCAACCAAATCACGCAACTCGCTGAAGAAGCCACTTTCGGCTAGCTCAAAATAGCTAACTCCCATCAAGCTTGCCGCATCCATTATCCCTGTCATTGACACACCGATTAGCCGGTCGCGCTTTTGCACCACATCCCACTCGTGTAGCCGTTCGCTTATATCAACATTGGTAATGCGCATAGTGTGGCGCGTTATGAGCTCAAATGCTCGCCTGGCAGCCGCCATGTCAAATTTGCCATCACTCCCAGCGAACGAGGCTATGTTAACGGTTGATAGGTTACAAAACCCGTGGTCGTCCAACAGGATTTCCAGGCACGGGTTACCACCCCGGAAATTGGGTCGACGCTTGCTAGCTGCGGCTCCATTGAGGATGCCCGGCTCACCGTAGTTCAACACATTGCCAAGCAGGTCTTCTATCGCACCTTTGCTTGGCCGCTCGAAGAATAGCAGTGAGTTGTTTGATTGCGACCGCCATGGTGGGATAAGCCCTTCGGGGATGCCGCCCTGCTCAACCAGGTTAGGCATTGACTCTGGCGAGACCCACTTCCCCACCTTGGCATCAGCGAAGGCTCTTGTGTCACCGAGAGCAATAAGCGCAGACCGCCTCGTACCACCGCTAACAACCATGCGAGCAATGAGATTGCCTATGTCGAGAGCCTTTGTATCAAGCCACCACTGTGGCCGATATTTATCGAACATCACAAGCAGCGAGTAGACAAAGAACTCCCGCAGCGGCTCGGGGCCGCTTGCGTACCCGCCAAACCTACTAAGTCGTTCACCCACTGGCCGAATGCTGTTGATGTCAATCTCAAGCCGGCGCACCCCATCAGAAATAAGCTGCATGAAGGCCATGACGGCATCCGCCCACCCCTCGCGAGAGTCGCCAACTTTTATGCGAGCCGTACCATCGTCAATAGTGTACTCCGTTTTGTCGGTGTACTGCGGGGAGTTGTAGCCAACAAAATTGTACTCACCTATAAAGAGCTCTGGCTTCCTGCGTGGTAGCGGTAGGTTCTTGTTAAGCCTTAATATTACATCGCCAGTTACCCGATACCCGACACCAGAGCCGGACATCAGCAGCAACACCATATCGTGCATCGCCTTGGCATCATCAAAGTCCTCGAAGCTACAGTTCATGTTCGCCTCGGGGTGTTCATACGATATGGGCGTATCACCTATCCACAACGTCCGCCCTGCAGGGAACGCCCTCAGATTAAAAATGTTATCAAACAGCTCCTCGCCCTCACCTGCTTCAGTGGGGCCTAGTGACAAAGAGTAATTGACCGCCCTCTCAACTGTCTCGTGCCACTGCTCCCTTCTACGCAGCTCCGGCAACCACCTGGAGTAAGTCCTAAGATAAATTATCTCACCGATAGCGCCCCAATTTGGAGTCTTCCCACGATACCGATTCACGAAGTTCTTATCAAGTCGTCCGCTCACACTGTCTCCTTACATATGGGTATAAACAAAACACCGTTTTCTTCTCATATATTATAACTCAAGGTGGCCATGTAGCCATGGTCGGAGCTGTAGAGAAGAGCCTCAGAAGCTCGCTGGGATGTTCCAAACCCCTTTTCCGAGTGCCAGCGGTCGGGGGCGCTCAACGATGGTAGCACCCTCACACGCACACCGCCATATTCAACCAGGGGCACGTACACGGTTTCGCGCTTCTTGTGGAAGTGGCCAATAAGTATCTCATGGTATTTTGTGCCACACCACAGCTCCCCGGCCTCTTCACTCATCACGAGCGGCATTGCCTGCGCCTTTATGTCGTGGCCATGCATAATGCCAATTAGCGTCTTACCATGCTTGTAGTAGTGCCTCGGGCGCTCGTCGTTGGCGACGGTAACGTGCTCGGCATCGGCATATCGCATCTCCAACGCAACACCTAACACCTGAGCCTTCTCCCAATCGTGGTTGCCCGGCTGGATAAGAACATCTACTGGGGCAACCTTAGCCGCTATCTCGATACCAATAATAGTGGCCTGC
>Ga0256831_1000291_pt1 | contig 26664 bp, 22 predicted proteins | sample 132544metaG_FD_189087 | JGI IMG/M metagenome (GOLD analysis project Ga0256831, IMG submission 189087) | Hydrothermal vent microbial communities from Lau Basin, Pacific Ocean - 132-544 | ecosystem: Environmental > Aquatic > Marine > Hydrothermal vents | place: Pacific Ocean: Lau Basin | collected... | reverse complement strand
TTATATTATTAACAAGAAAATAATTGCCTTTAATGACAATAAATAGGGAATTTAAAAAAGGCGTTTACATTCTTCCTTCACCATCATTATTTAGAAAATTGTACAAACAAATGTTTAGTGTAAATATAAACACATCGCTTCTATCAATTAGGAATGAAAAGGCGCTCTTTTTTTATATAAATTTGTAGTCTTAAATTTTTTCTCAATGAGCAGTTATAATAGAAGTACACCCAGAAGCATTATCCTTTTAATCGACTTAACAATAGTGTTCTTTTCGGTAATGCTATCCTACTTACTTCGGTTCAATTTTTCAATTCCCAATGCAGAATTACAAATTCTCCCCTATTCAATACTATTATTTTTAGGTGTCCGCCTAATAACATTTATCAGCACCAAATCTTTTAGTGGCATTATTCGATATACCGAAACGCAAGATGTAAGTCGTATCTTTATTATTCTTTTAATGGGCAGTGCTTTACTGGGACTTTTTGATTTTTTTTATTATCATTATGAAGGATTAATTATTATTCCCAGAGCTATTCTTATCATTGAATTTATTGTTTCTTTTACCGGACTTATTGCTTTCCGTTTATTGGTAAAAACAACTTACTGGGAGCTTAAATCACCTTCGGAAATTTCAGAGAATGTCATTGTTTTTGGGGCCGGAGAAGCTGCACTATTTACACTCCAAGCGCTAAAAAGAAAAACGAATAATAAAACAAAGGTTATTGCATTTATTGACGATAATAAAAAAAAGGTAGGTAAAAAAATAGATAATATTCAAATTTTCAGTACTAAGCAACTCAGTAATTTACTTTCCGAAAATAATATTGATCGCCTAATTATTTCAGCACAGAATGTAAGCACCGACAAAAAGAATGAGCTTGCTGAAATTGCCTTGAGAAACGGAAGCCGAATCCAATATATTCCTCCGGTACAGCAATGGATCAATGGAGAACTTAGCGCCAGTCAAATTCGAGATATTAATATCTTAGAGTTATTAGAAAGGGATGAGATAAAACTTAATAGAGAAAATATAGCTCATGAAATCAATGGTAAAACGGTATGGGTAACCGGTGGAGCCGGTTCTATAGGAAGCGAGATAGTACGTCAGCTCACTAAATTTAGACCAAAAAAGATTATTATTGTAGATTCGGCTGAAACTCCACTCTATCATATTGAGCTGGAATTAGGAAAATACAATTTTAAAAATACCGAATTCGTAATTGGGGATATTAGAAATAAGGCACGAATGGAAAAAGCCTTTAATGAATTTACACCAAATATAATTTATCATGCTGCTGCCTATAAGCATGTACCCTTGATGGAAAACAACCCAAGTGAAGCAGTGCTTACCAATGTACATGGTACTAAAACACTTGCTGACTTAGCCAACAAATATAAGGTGGAAAAATTTATTATGATTTCCACTGACAAGGCAGTAAATCCCACTAATGTTATGGGAGCGTCAAAACGTCTTGCCGAAATTTATGTACAATCGCTAAATGCAATCTCAGAAACAGCTTTTATCACCACACGTTTTGGAAATGTTTTGGGCTCTAATGGATCCGTAATTCCTCTATTTACTAAACAAATACAAGAAGGAGGACCTATAACAATAACGCATCCTGACATTACCCGATATTTCATGACAATACCTGAAGCCTGTCAATTGGTACTTGAAGCCGGTAATCGTGGAAAAGGTGGTGAGATTTTTGTCTTTAACATGGGTAAATCAGTTAAAATTTTGGATTTAGCAAAGAAAATGATTCAATTATCAGGTCTTGAAGTTGGTAAAGATATTCAAATAATATTTACCGGTTTACGACCGGGAGAGAAACTCTATGAAGAGTTACTGGCAACAGAAGAGAATACTATAAATACCCAACATCCAAAGATAATGATTGCACGAGTAAGAGACTATAAATATGATTCTATTAATCAAAAAATCGAAAAACTTATTAAATTTTTCGATTCTCAGGATAATAAAAAGATTGTCAAATTAATGAAAGAGATAATACCCGAGTTCAAGAGTCAGAACTCTATTTACGAACCTCTCGACCACTAAACCATTGTTTACCAGAGCTTTTACAATACAAACTAATCCTATTTCATAGTTTTATATTTCGTTAAAAGAACCAGCTTTTCTTATTCGGCAGCATGCTATGCTTGGGCATTAGGTCCGCCAAAGTTCATAGGCAACGTCATTCCATCTTCCACATCAACAATCTCACCGTGCATGCTTTCATATTTCTTTATATTATCAACCATAGCTCTCATTAACCGTTTAGCATGCTGAGGGGTAAGGATAATCCTAGATTTAACTTTAGCCTTTGGCACTCCGGGCATCATACGCACAAAATCGACAATAAACTCTGAGTGAGAATGAGTAATAATTGCCAAATTAGAATACAATCCTTCTGCTACATCTTCGGGTAATTCAATGTTAATTTCTCCGTTGGGATTGGGATTTTGATTTTGATTTTCCATAGCTATTAAAATTTAAGTAGGTAAAAGAAAAGGCACTAAAGTGCCTTTTCTAAAAAAAATTATATCTGATTATTATGCTTCAGGAGTAATTTCTTGAGAAGCAACTTCAGTTTCAGTTGTAGGATTCTGAAGAGCTTCAAACTCTTCTTTACTTCCAACAATTAGTTTTTCATATTCACGTAAGCCTGTTCCTGCAGGGATTTTATGACCTACAATAACATTCTCTTTCAACCCAAGTAAGGTATCCCGTTTAGCACTAAGCGCTGCATCGGTAAGTACTTTGGTTGTTTCCTGGAAGGAAGCAGCTGAGATAAAGCTCTTAGTTTGTAAGGATGCTTTTGTGATTCCTTGAAGAATTTGATTAGCAGTGGCTGCTTTTGCATCCCTACTCTCAACTAATTTCATATCTCGACGGCGTAAGCTGGAATTTTCATCACGCAACTTTCTTGCTGTAACAATCTGTCCTGATTTCAATACATCAGAATCTCCCGCATCAACAATTATTCTCTTACCATAGATCCAATCATTCTCTTCCATAAAGTCGATTCTATTAACCACTTCATTTTCTAAGAAACGAGTATCTCCCGGGTCAAGAATTTCAACTTTCCGCATCATTTGACGTACAATAACCTCAAAATGCTTATCATTGATCTTCACTCCTTGCAATCGATATACCTCTTGTACTTCGTTTACAATATATTCTTGAACCTTAGTAGGACCTTTAATTGCCAATATACTTGAGGGTGTCATCGCGCCTTCAGACAGAGAAGTTCCAGATTTAACGTAGTCGTTCTCTTGAGCTAAAATCTGTTTAGAAGTAGAAATCAAATATTTCTTTTGTTCTCCTGTTTTAGAGGTAATAATAACCTCACGGTTACCTCGTTTCAATTTGGGACCAAAGGATACAACTCCATCAATCTCAGCAACCACAGCGGGATCGGAAGGATTCCTTGCTTCAAATAATTCGGTAACTCGTGGAAGACCACCGGTAATATCACCGGATTTACCTATTGCTCTAGGAATTTTAGCTACAATATTACCTGCAGTAATCATATCCCCTTCATTGGCAACGATACGTGCATTAACAGGAATATCATATTGTTTTAGAATAACACCTTTTTTATCCACAACCTTAATAATAGGGTTCTTAGATTTTAAACGACTCTCAACAATTACTTTCTCTTGGTATCCGGTTTGATCATTAGACTCAATACGATAAGTTTGACCTTCAATAATGTTTTCGTAAACAATCTTTCCTTCCACATCAGCAATAATCATAGCATTATATGGATCCCAATCGCAAATCAAATCACCTTTCTTAAGTATATCGCCATCATTTAAGTATAAATTGGAGGCATAAGGAATATGATGTGTAGCTAATATAACACCAGTTTTCTGGTCAATAACGCGCATTTCAGCGGAACGACCTGTAACAATCTTATATTTTTTACCTTCTTCATTGGTAAAATCTACATAACGGAGTTCATCCATTTCAATTCTACCTTCATTTTTAGCAATAATACTTGAGGTGATGGCCACATTTGAGGCTGTACCACCAACATGGAAAGTACGTAGTGTCAACTGTGTACCCGGCTCTCCAATAGATTGAGCTGCAATAACTCCTACAGCTTCACCTTTTTGAACCATTCTACCTGTAGCGAGGTTACGACCATAGCACTTAGCACAAACACCTTTCTTGGATTCGCAAGTCAGTACCGAACGAATTTCGATTTGTTCCACACCGGAATCATCAATTGCTCTTGATTTCACTTCGTTAAGTTCGTCGCCTGAACTAGCTAATAATTCATTGGTTTCAGGATGATAAATATCGTGCAAACAAGTTCGACCTAAAATTCGGTCATATAATGTTTCCACAACTTCCTCATTACGTTTTAATGCAGTAACAACCAAGCCACGCAAAGTGCCACAATCTCTTTCTGAAATAATAACATCCTGAGCAACATCAACCAAACGACGAGTTAAATAACCGGCATCGGCAGTTTTAAGGGCTGTATCAGCTAAACCTTTACGAGCACCGTGAGTTGAAATAAAGTACTCGAGAACAGATAATCCCTCTTTAAAGTTAGACAAGATAGGATTCTCAATAATTTCAGCACCGGCAGCACCTGATTTTTGAGGCTTAGCCATTAAGCCCCTCATTCCTGACAACTGGCGAATTTGTTCTTTCGAACCCCTGGCCCCAGAGTCAAGCATCATAAATACAGAATTAAAACCTTGATTGTCTGATGAAATTTCATTCATCAATGTTTGAGTTAATTTAGAGTTGGTATGTGTCCAAATATCAATAATCTGATTATATCGCTCATTATCAGTAATGAAACCCATTTCGTAATTATTGGTAACTTCATTAACCTCTTTATTGGCTTTAGCAATTAATTTCTCCTTAACAGTAGGAATAAGTACATCGCCTAAGTTAAACGACAATCCACCATCATAGGCCATTCTATAGCCCATATTCTTGATATCATCAAGGAAGTTAGCCGTTTTATGATTTCCAACTTTTTTCAACATTAAACCAATAATATCACGAAGAGATTTCTTGGTTAAGAGCTCATTAATATATCCATATTCAACGGGAACAACACGATTAAACAACACTCTACCAACGGTAGTACTTACCATCTGCACGTCATTTAAATCACCTGTTCCATCCGGATCAGTAATTTTAATTTTAATTAAAGCGTGTAAGTCTAACATTCCTTCATTATAAGCAATGATAAGCTCTTCGGGAGAATAGAAAGTCATGCCCTCTCCTTTCACTATCTTCTCTTTAGTACTTCTTCTCTCCTTGGTCATATAGTAAAGACCCAAAACCATATCCTGAGAAGGCACAGTAATAGGAGCCCCATTAGCAGGATTAAGAATATTATGAGAAGCAAGCATTAATATTTGGGCTTCCAATACAGCCGCATCGCTCAAAGGAACATGAATAGCCATCTGGTCACCATCAAAGTCAGCATTAAAAGCCGAACAAGCCAATGGGTGCAATTGAATTGCTTTACCCTCAATAAGCTTCGGTTGGAAAGCCTGAATACCTAAACGGTGCAATGTAGGTGCACGGTTTAAAAGAACAGGATGACCTTTCAAAACATTTTCTAGAATATCCCAAACCACAGGATCTTTTCTATCCACAATTTTCTTGGCTGACTTAACGGTTTTAACAATACCGCGTTCCATCAACTTCCGGATAATAAAAGGTTTGAATAGTTCCGATGCCATTCCTTTTGGCAGTCCGCACTCATTCATTCTAAGTTCAGGGCCAACCACAATAACAGAACGACCTGAATAATCTACCCGTTTACCAAGTAAGTTTTGACGGAAACGACCTTGTTTCCCTTTTAAACTATCACTTAAGGATTTAAGGGCTCTATTTGAGTCAGACTTAACAGCACTAGACTTTCTTGAATTATCAAAAAGACTATCAACGGCCTCTTGAAGCATACGTTTTTCATTACGTAAAATTACGTCAGGCGCTTTTATCTCTACCAATCTTTTTAATCTATTATTACGAATAATAACTCTTCGGTAAAGATCATTTAAGTCGGAGGTAGCAAAGCGACCACCATCTAATGGCACCAATGGGCGCAACTCAGGCGGAATTACCGGAACAACTTTAACAATCATCCATTCAGGTCGGTTCTCGAGGCGTGTATTTGCATCTCTAAAAGCTTCTATAACTTTCAATCGTTTCAATGCATCTGCTTTACGCTGTTGAGAAGTTTCGTTATTTGCTTTGTCTCTTAACTCATACGATAAAGTATCTAAATCAAGTCCTTTCAACAAATCATGAACGGCTTCTGCCCCCATTTTGGCAATAAATTTATTAGGATCACTATCGTCAAGATACTGATTATCCGGAGGAAGAGCATCGATAATATCAAAATACTCGTCTTCTGTTAAGAAGTCCATATATTTGACACCATCTGCTTCTTTAATACCAGGCTGAATTACCACATATTTTTCATAATAAATAATGGTATCCAATTTTTTTGTTTGTAAGCCAAGAAGAGCTCCCATTTTATTGGGTAAGGTTCTAAAAAACCAAATATGCGCTACGGGAACGACTAATTTAATATGTCCCATACGTTCACGACGTACTTTCTTCTCAGTAACTTCAACCCCACAACGATCACAAACAATTCCTTTGTAGCGAATACGTTTATATTTACCACAATGGCACTCATAATCTTTTACCGGTCCAAAAATACGTTCACAAAACAAGCCATCACGTTCCGGCTTATAAGTTCTGTAATTAATGGTTTCGGGTTTCAACACCTCACCACTAGATCTCTCCAAAATCATTTCGGGAGAAGCTAAACTAACGGTTATTGCAGAGAAGTTGTTCTTTTCTGTTGAATATTTTCTAAAAGCCATATATCAATATTATTGTATAATCTAAAAAATAATTAAAACTAATCAGCTACTAATCAAAGGTAATATTAAGTCCCAAACCCTGAAGTTCGTGAACCAATACATTAAATGATTCAGGGATACCCGGTTCAGGGAACTCCTGTCCTTTAACAATAGCTTCGTAGGCTTTTGCTCTACCCACAACATCATCAGATTTGATAGTAAGGATTTCCTGCAAAATTGTTGCGGCCCCAAAGGCCTCAAGTGCCCATACCTCCATTTCACCAAAGCGCTGCCCCCCAAATTGGGCTTTACCGCCAAGAGGCTGTTGAGTAATCAATGAGTATGGTCCAATGGAACGTGCGTGCATTTTATCATCAATCAAGTGGTGAAGTTTAATCATATAAATAATTCCAACAGTAGCAGCTTGGTCAAACTGACGACCAGTACCACCATCATAAAGGCGAACTTTACCATTTTCAGGTAAGCCTGCTTTTTCCATATATCCATTAATTTGTTCCAAGGTAGCACCATCAAAAATAGGCGTTGCAAACTTAAGTCCAAGTTCTTTACCTGCCCAGCCCAAGACTGTCTCATAAATCTGTCCTAGGTTCATCCGTGAAGGCACACCCAAGGGGTTAAGCACAATATCAACAGTAGTACCGTCTTCCAAATAAGGCATATCTTCGTCACGTACAATACGTGAGACAATACCTTTATTACCGTGACGACCGGCCATCTTATCACCTACTTTAAGTTTTCTCTTCTTAGCAATATAAACCTTAGCAAGTTTAATAATTCCGGCAGGTAACTCATCACCCACAGTCAATACAAATTTTCTACGGTTTAATTCGCCCAGTATCTCTTTATATTTAGCTGTATAATTCTGAATTAGTATACCTATTAGGGCATTTTTTGTCTTATCTGTAGTCCATTTATTAGGATTAATATTTATATAATCCTGAACGGCAGTAAGCGCTTTTAAGGTAAATTTAGTTTTCTTTGGAATGATAACCTCTTTGAAGTTATTATAAACTCCTTGTGAAGTTTTACCATTAACCAACACCATGATTTTATCAACCAAGCGTGCCTTCAATTTAGCTACTTTAGCATCAAAATCAGCCTTAAACTCTTCTATTAACTCCTTCTCTTTGCTCTTGGAGCGACGATCTTTAATGGCTCTGGCAAATAACTTTTTATCAACCACCACACCTCGTAATGAGGGTGAAGCTTTCAAAGAAGCATCTTTTACATCACCGGCTTTATCTCCAAAGATAGCTCTAAGTAATTTCTCTTCTGGAGTAGGATCGGTTTCTCCTTTGGGAGTAATTTTTCCTATTAAGATATCTCCTTCTCTAACTTCGGCGCCAATACGGATAAGTCCATTTTCGTCCAAATCTTTAGTAGCTTCGGCAGAAACATTGGGAATATCACTGGTAAGTTCTTCAACGCCACGTTTGGTATCTCTAACCTCCAGAGTATATTCATCAATATGTATTGAAGTAAATATATCCTCACGTACAACACGTTCAGAAATTACAATGGCATCCTCAAAGTTATATCCTTTCCAAGGCATAAAAGCTACTTTAAGGTTACGTCCCAAAGCCAATTCTCCGTCTTTGGTGCCATATCCTTCTGATAAAACATCTCCTTTAGAGACCTTTTGTCCTTGACGAACAGTGGGACGAATATTAATTGAAGTATTTTGATTAGTCTTCTTAAATTTAACTAATCTATATTCTTTAAAATCATCATCGAAACTTACTAAGCGTTCTTCATCAGTCCGATCATATTTTACAATTATCTTTTTAGCATCAACGTATTCGATGTAACCATCAGCTTCAGCCACAACATTAGTTCTAGAATCAACAGCAGTTTGTCCTTCAAGACCGGTTCCTACGATAGGAGCTTGAGGTTTCATTAAAGGCACTGCCTGGCGCATCATATTAGAACCCATCAAAGCCCTGTTGGCATCATCATGCTCCAAAAATGGAATTAGCGAAGCTGCAATAGAGGCAATTTGGTTTGAAGCAACATCCATAAGTTGCACTTCTGTTTTGTTAACAATAGGATAATCGGCCATTTTTCTAACCTTAATTCTATCCTTTGTTAATTCACCGGTTTCAGAATCGTAATCTTCTTTACTATGTGTAATTTGATATTCTTCCTCATCGTCAGCAGTAAGAAAAATTGGATCTTCATCCAATTGTACTTTACCATCAATAACTCTTTTATAAGGTGTCTCCAAAAATCCCAAACTATTTACTTGAGAGAAAGTTGCCAGAGAAGAAATCAAACCAATATTTGGTCCCTCAGGAGTTTCTATGGTACATAAACGGCCATAGTGAGTAAAGTGAACGTCCCTAACTTCAAAGCCAGCGCGCTCTCTTGACAAACCACCCGGGCCTAAGGCAGAAATTCTCCTCTTATGCGTTATTTCAGACAGGGGATTGGTTTGATCCATAAATTGCGACAACGCATTAGTGCCAAAGAAAGAATTAATTACTGAAGACAACGTCTTAGCATTAATAAGTTCTATTGGAGTAAATACCTCATTATCTCTTACATTCATTCTTTCACGAATGGTACGTGCCATACGAGCCAAGCCTACACCAAATTGATTTTGCAATTGTTCTCCCACAGTTCGCACACGACGATTACTAAGGTGATCAATATCGTCAACTTCTGTTTTGGAATTAATAAGACGAACAAGATGCTTAATAATCTCAATGATATCCAAATTGGTTAGAATTCTAATATCTTCAGAAACATCCAAGTTTAACTTTCTATTAATTTTAAATCTACCAACTAAGCCGAGATCGTATCTTTTTTCAGAAAAGAATAAGTTATTAATAATACCGCGAGCTGTTTCTTCATCCGGTGGTTCAGCATTTCTCAATTGACGGTATATATATTCAACGGCTTCTTTTTCTGAGTTAGAAGTATCTTTTTGCAGAGTATTAAAGATAATAGAAAAATCACTTGCCAAAGAATCCTCTTTATGGAGGATAATGGTTTTGGCACCAGAATCTACAATCTCTTGAATATGTTTACTTTCTAAAACAGTTTCTCTATCAACAATAACTTCGGTACGTTCGATAGAAACAACCTCACCAGTATCTTCATCAACAAAATCTTCTACCCAAGTACGAAGCACTTTAGCCGCCAAACGACGACCCAGAACACGTTTTAGTCCAGCCTTACTAACTTTTACCTCATCGGCAAGGTCAAATATTTCGAGAATATCTTTATCGCTATGATAACCTATGGCACGAAGTAAAGTAGTAACAGGTAATTTCTTTTTTCTATCGATATAAGCATACATTACATTATTGATATCGGTAGCAAACTCGATCCAAGAGCCTTTAAATGGAATAACCCTTGCACTATACAATTGGGTACCATTGGCATGTCGGGAAGTTCCAAAGAAAACTCCGGGACTACGATGCAATTGCGATACAATAACGCGTTCGGCACCATTAATAACGAAAGTACCTTTAGGGGTCATATAAGGTATCATCCCTAAATACACATCCTGAATTTGAGTTTCGAAGTCCTCATGTTCGGGATCAGTACAATAAAGCTTTAATTTAGCTTTGAGGGGAACACTATATGACAATCCTCTTTCAAGGCATTCTTCAATGGAATATCGGGGAGGATCGATGAAATAATCTAGAAATTCTAGGACAAAATTATTTCTGGCATCTGTAATGGGAAAATTATCGATAAAAACACGATATAAGCCTTCGTTTTCGCGACTTTCAGGAGTTGTTTCCAGCTGAAAGAAATTTTGAAACGATTTTAACTGAATATCAAGAAAATCAGGATACGCAATATGTTGGCGAGAAGATGCAAAATTTATTCTTTTGTTGTTGTTAATTGAAGTCAAAGTACGCAGTTTTAGTAAGTGAAAAAAAACAAAAAAATACCATAGGTATTTATACAGGTAAAGACCTTAATCCCGGGGCTACCGGGATAAGGTCTAACCATTATGAAAAATTAATTTTCTTACTTAATTTCCACTTCAGCTCCAGCCTCTTCTAATTGAGCTTTAAGAGCTTCAGCTTCATCTTTAGTTACTCCTTCTTTAAGAGGAGCAGGTGCTGAATCCACTAAACCTTTAGCCTCTTTAAGACCAAGGCTAGTAAGTCCTTTCACTAGTTTTACAACTGCCAATTTAGATGGACCTGCTGCTTTAAGAATAACATCAAAAGCAGTTTGTTCTTCTTCTGCTTCTTCAGCTGCTGCTGGGCCTGCCACTGCAACTGCGGCTGCGGCTGGTTCGATACCATATTCATCTTTTAAGATAGTGGCTAACTCATTAACTTCTTTAACAGTTAGGTTAACTAGTTGCTCTGCAAAATCTTTTAAATCTGCCATTTTTAATCTATTTTATGTTCTTAAACAAGAACGGTTTTAAAAATTATTTACTATTTAATAAAAATTACTCTGGACGTTCTGACAATGTCTTAACGATTCCAGCAATGGTATTACCCCCTGATTGAAGGGCAGAAATAACATTCTTAGCTGGAGATTGTAATAGTCCAATGATGTCGCCAATAAGTTCATTTTTAGATTTAATATTAGCTAAAAATTCTAAGTTATCAGCACCGGTATAACACATTTCTTCCACATAAGCACCTTTAAGTACCGGGCGATCTGTTTTATACTTCTTGGTATATTCCTGGATTAATTTAGCAGGAACATTACCAGTATCGGTAAGCATCAAAGCTGTATTACCTTTTAAGACATCATACAATTCATCGAAGTCTTTTTCTACTTTTTCCATTGCTTTCTTAAGCAATGTATTTTTAACAACTGAAAGGGTAACACCTTTGCTAAAACACATACGGCGTAAGATACTGGTTTGTTCAGCATTAAGACCACTAATATCTGTTAAATAAAAGATATTATTATCTTGCAACTCTTTTGCCAGTAAATCAATCAATTGTCCTTTTTCTTCTTTCTTCATATGATAGATATGCTAAAAGGTTAATTATTCTGAAATGATTATGCCAATGATTTGATATCAATTCGTACACCCATACTCATAGTACTCGAAGCATAAACACTCTTCATATAAGTACCTTTAGCGGCTGTAGGTTTCATCTTAATCACGGTATTAAGTAATTCCCTTGCATTATCTACAAGTTGATCCGTTGAGAAAGAAACCTTACCGATAGCAGCGTGTATAATACCATATTTGTCAACCTTAAAGTCAATTTTACCGGCTTTTACTGCGTTTACTGCACCTGCAATATCCATAGTAACGGTACCGGTTTTGGGGTTAGGCATAAGACCACGAGGGCCTAAAATCCTTCCCAAAGCACCAACTTTAGGCATAACACTTGGCATGGTAATAACGACATCTACATCAGTCCAACCGCCTTTTATCTTTTGGATATATTCATCTAATCCAACATAATCGGCTCCTGCGGCCTTAGCTTCGTCTTCTTTGTCGGGGGTACACAATACTAGAACAGATTTAGTTTTTCCTGTACCGTGAGGTAAAGTAATAGAACCTCTCACCAACTGATTGGCTTTACGAGGATCTACACCCAAACGGATATCAAGATCAACAGAAGCATCAAAATTGGTAGTAGTAATCTCCTTTACCAATTGGAGTGCTTGCTCTAGTGCATAGGCCTCGTCTTGCTTGACTTTGTCTAAGACATTTTTACGCTTTTTCGTTAATTTAGCCATTTCACTAATTTAATGTTTGTTGTTTAAATTTAATTTACGCAGCGGGGAAATCACCTTTTATAGTAATACCCATACTCCGTGCAGTACCTGCTACCATACGCATAGCTGATTCAACTTTAAATGCATTGAGGTCAACCATTTTGGCCTCTGCAATTTGACGAATTTGATCCCAAGTAACGGAAGCTACTTTAAGACGATTAGATTCTGCTGAACCTTTTTTCAATTTCGCCATTTCTAAAAGTTGAACAGCAACAGGAGGAGTTTTAATGATAAAGTCGAAAGACTTATCAGCATAAACAGTAATAATAACAGGAAGAACTTTTCCTGCTTGGTCTTGTGTACGACCGTTGAACTGTTTACAAAACTCCATAATGTTAACACCTTTAGCTCCCAAAGCGGGACCTACCGGCGGCGATGGATTGGCTGCACCTCCACGAATCTGCAACTTAATTAATCCACTAATTTCCTTTGCCATTTCAATAAATGTTAAATTATGTAATACAATTTAATTACATCCGCATTTTGCGGAGGCAAACGAGGCTATTCTTTTTCAACTTGCATAAAGCCCAACTCAAGTGGTGTTTTACGACCAAAGATCTTAACCATCACTTTCAATTTTTTCTTTTCCTCATTGATTTCTTCAATGATACCAGAGAAACTATTGAAAGGACCATCAATTACTTTTACCGTTTCACCAACAATATAAGGTACGTTAACGTATTCGCCTTGTTCGGCCAATTCATCAACTTTACCTAATATTCGATTAACCTCAGCTTTACGAAGAGGAAGTGGCTCACCACCTTTCTCCGCACCAAGAAAACCGATAACGTTAGGAACATTCTTTATCATGTGTGAAACTTCACCCAATAGAGCAGCTTCAACAAGCACATAACCGGGAAAATAATTCCTCTCCTTACTAATTTTTTTACCATTACGGATTTGAAAAACTCGTTCGGTGGGAATAAGGATATTAGAAATATATTTCTCGAAACCCATTCTGCTTATTTCGCTTTCAAGGTATTCCTTTACTTTATTTTCCTTACCACTAATTGCCCGTACTACGTACCATTTTTTTTCTACACTACTCATATTAAACTTTATTCACCAGATTTGGAATGAATTGAAAAAGCATTATATTGTTAAAACAAGTGATAAAATTGTTCTAGACCATTTTTGAATATCAAATCCATCAAGAACACTACAATAGCAATGATCAGGGAAGCAATGGAAACGACAATAGCACTATTTTGCAACTCTGCCCATGTGGGCCAAGTTACTTTATTTATCAACTCATCGTAACTCTCTTTAATATAATCTACAACTTTAGCCATTTTAAAAAATTGTTTGCAGGGGTGGTAGGACTCGAACCCACGACTCCTGGTTTTGGAGACCAGAGCTCTACCAACTGAGCTACACCCCTATTGAAGTCATTAGCTTGAAAAAGGTGCCTTCCGCAGAAGGCACCTTCAAGCTAATTTAACTTAAATAATACTTTCTTATTAGTCAACTAGTTCTGTTACCTGACCGGCACCTACTGTTCTACCACCTTCGCGGATAGCAAAACGAAGACCTTTACTCATGGCAATTTCACTGTGTAACACAACGTTAATAGTTAAGTTATCACCAGGCATTACCATTTCAATTCCATCAGGAAGTGTAATTTCACCAGTAACATCAGTTGTTCTAAAATAGAACTGTGGACGATATTTATTATGGAATGGAGTATGACGTCCACCCTCTTCTTTTTTCAAGATATAAACCTCACCTTTAAATTTAGCATGAGGAGTAACCGAACCGGGAACAGCGATTACCATACCACGACGAATCTCTTTTTTATCGATACCACGAAGTAATAAACCTACGTTATCACCAGCTTCTCCACGATCCAAAATCTTACGGAACATTTCAACACCAGTAACTACTGATTTAAGTTTTTCGGCACCCATACCAATAATATCAACAGGATCACCTGAATTGATAACGCCAGTTTCTATTCTACCGGTAGCAACAGTACCACGGCCAGTAATAGAGAATACATCTTCAACAGGCATCAAGAATGGTTTGTCAACGTCACGCTCAGGAAGTTGTATCCAAGTGTCAACAGCATCCATTAGTTCATTGATTTTCTCAACCCATTTAGGCTCTCTGTTCAAAGCGCCAAGAGCGGAACCTTGAATAATAGGAGTGTTATCACCATCAAATTCGTAGAAGTCTAATAACTCACGAATTTCCATTTCTACAAGTTCTAACAATTCCTCATCATCAACCATATCCACTTTATTCATGAATACAACCATACGAGGCACGCCAACCTGACGAGCTAAAAGGATATGTTCACGAGTTTGAGGCATAGGGCCGTCAGTTGCAGCAACCACAAGGATAGCACCGTCCATTTGGGCAGCACCAGTAACCATATTTTTCACATAGTCAGCGTGACCAGGGCAGTCAACGTGAGCGTAGTGACGATTTTTGGTAGTATATTCAACGTGTGCAGTATTGATAGTAATACCTCTTTCTTTTTCTTCAGGGGCATTATCAATTGCATCAAAGTCTTTTACTTCAGACAAGCCTTGATCTGATAATACCAAAGTAATAGCAGCTGTCAAGGTAGTTTTACCGTGGTCAACATGACCAATAGTACCGATGTTAACGTGAGGTTTAGACCGGTCAAAATGTTCTTTAGCCATTTTATAATATATTTAAGTTAAATAAAAAAAATTAGTTTAATACCATTCAGAGCTATTGATGAGATTTGAACTCATGACCTCTTCCTTACCAAGGAAGTGCTCTACCCCTGAGCTACAATAGCAAAAAAAGAGCGGGAAACCGGGCTCGAACCGGCCACCTACAGCTTGGAAGGCTGTCGCTCTACCAAATGAGCTACTCCCGCTTAATAAAAAAAATCAAAAACAGAAGAAAAGGTTTAGCAGTCAATAAAGAAAACTAAACCATTCTTCATGGTGGTGGGGGGAGGAGGATTCGAACCTCCGAAGTCTAAGACAACAGATTTACAGTCTGCCCCGGTTGGCCACTTCGGTATCCCCCCTAAAAAATTTCATTTACTTGAGCCGATGGACGGATTCGAACCGCCGACCGGCTGATTACAAATCAGCTGCTCTGGCCATCTGAGCTACATCGGCTTGTCTCAAGTGCTTTAAAGAACAAAAGCAGACCCTTTAAAAAGGTCTGCAAATGTACTAAAGTTTTATTAACTACCAAACATTCTATAAACTTTTCTGCAAGTTTATCGGCACAACTTTATCACAACATTGAGCGTCAAATACTTAATGTCTTATTTTAGTTTTTCTTTATGTTTTAATAGTTGTTTTTTGAGCGCAATAACGGCCAAATCGGTAGCTTCTTCAAATGATTTTGAATGTTTTTTTGCGTAAATATCGGCCCCTGGCACGTCTAATTTGATTTCAGTCACCTTATTTTCCCTACTTGAGTCATTATCTATTCGCAATATAACTTCACTACCGGCAATTTGGGGGTGGTATTGCTGTAGCTTTGAGACTTTACTTTCTATAAAATTATCTAGTTTCTGATCAGTTTTAAAGTGAAGTGAACTAATTTTAACTTTCATATTTACCTCCTTATTTTAGGCTCTTGGATGAGCTTGTTTATATATATTCTTTAATTTGTCAATCGAGTTGTGCGTGTAAACTTGTGTCGCTGCCAGACTAGCATGGCCTAAAATTTCCTTTATGGCATTCAGGTCAGCCCCTTTATTTAATAGGTGTGTGGCGAACGTATGTCGTAGAACATGCGGACTCTTTTTGCTGATTGTTGTGACGAGACTAAGATACGACTTTATTTGACGATACACATACTTATTATAGATTTTTTGGCCCTTTTGTGTTAAAAAATAATAATTTTGATCTAGCCCTTGTGTTAAGCAATTGTTTCTTTGTTGATTATAGGTTTTCATTTGCTGCAGAACGCTTGGAGTCAAAGGGATTATACGTTCTTTATTTCTTTTTCCCAACACTTTAATCTGACTTGATTGCCAATCAACATCAGCATATTTAAGATTTACCAATTCCGAGAGCCTTATTCCTGTACTATATAGCAATTCAATTAATGTTTTATCGAGTACACCTTGATAATCATTACCAAAATCAACTTCTGTAAATAGTAGTTCCATGCTTTCCTCTTCAACATAATCCGGCAAACTTTTATCTGTCTTTAATAAGCTAATCTTGGTAACCGGATTAGCATCAATATGCCGGTGGGATAAATGATATTTATAAAACGAACGCAAAGAAGTTATTTTTCTGTTAATACTTCTTTTGGATATATGATTGGCATTAAGGTGTACTATCCATGCCCGAATCATAACAAACTGAGCTTGTAGAACGTCAACTTGATAAAGTTCTGTAATAAATTCAACAAACTGAAGCAAATCAGTATTATAGGCTTGAACGGTATAATTAGAATATCGTTTCTCCAGCTTAATATAATCAATAAACTGTTTAATACTTTGATTATGAATTTGAGTTTGCGCCATTAGTTTTGTTTATGGAATTAGTGTATTACAAAATTACACCTTATATATAAGCATGGTAAACTTTTTTTTTAGCGATAAGAATTTGATGGCATAAAAAAAGCTTTTTCCGAAATTATCATTATAAAAATGAGAATTATCTACGGAAAAAGCTCCTCGAATAATTACGTTAAATCTACCTATTAGATTTCAGCATTCTGACGCAATTGTTGAACATAAATAGCTTTCAACTTTTGCTCTCTCATTCGCACTGATTTCTTAGTGTAATTCTTGCGAGCACGTAATTCTTTACCAGCGCCTGTTTTCTCAAACTTGCGTTTAAACTTTTTTAAGGCTCTGTCGATGTTCTCGCCTTCTTTGATAGGTACGATAATCATAATAATACGATCCTTTCTGATTAAATGAATAAATAACCAAATACTCCTTCGTGGAATACCGGGCGGCAAAGATAATGATTTTTTATAATCACTAAAACAATGATTTTGTTCCTTCAATTCCGCAAATAACTATTTGATTTACGAATGGGACAAATTTGCACGAATTAAAAAAAATTTACTGCAAACTTATAAAAGGCCTATCGACCATAAAGACATATTGAAAAAAGAGGAACCCATTGATAGTAAACGGCTAATCCGATAGCAATGACTGCGGCAGGGATAGAAGCGGCAGCCCAGCCAAGTAGTGAGTGTGTTGATATCAACTATAATAAATAGAATTAATGACATATAATGAATCAATGGCTGGCTATAGCGTATAGCCCGTTCGACCGCCCAAAAAGAAATAAAATAAAGCAATAAAATAATATTGGTTCGTTACATAAATTAGTATTTTTGGCCCATTAAAACGAACTTATGGACAAGGAAAAAATCATACTAATTGAGGACATTAATAATGTAGACTTTTTTGGTATTAATCACATAAATTTAGAGCTGCTAAGCAATCGATTCCCCCAGTTGAAGATTATAAATCGGGGAGATGAGTTAAAGGCTATTGGGGATAAAAAATCATTAAAAGATTTTGAACATATTGTAAATCATCTAATTGTGGAATATCATCGTAAGGGTATTATCAAGCGAGAAGATATAAACAGCATTATTAATTCAACAGAGGAGGAGCGGCAAAAGAAGGAGCCATCAACCGATGAGGACGAGCTATTGGTCTATGGGCGCAATGGGCGTTTGATTAAGGCGCTAACGCCGAATCAAAAATTAATGGTAAAGAGCATCGTACGTAATGACATCCTATTTGCGATTGGGCCTGCGGGTACCGGGAAAACATATACAGCCGTTGCACTAGCGGTAAAAGCGCTTAAGAATAAAGAGGTAAGACGTATAATATTAACTCGGCCGGCCGTTGAGGCCGGAGAGAATTTAGGTTTTCTGCCCGGTGATTTGCGCGACAAACTCGATCCTTATTTACAACCCCTCTATGATGCTTTACGGGATATGATTCCGCAACAAAAGCTTATTAAATATTTTGAAGATCGCACGATAGAGATTGCCCCATTGGCTTTTATGCGAGGGCGCACATTGGACCATGCATTTGTTATTCTGGATGAAGCTCAAAACTCAACTTCATCGCAGCTAAAGATGTTTTTGACACGCATGGGAAAAGATGCTAAATTTATTATCACCGGTGATATAACTCAAATAGATTTGCCCAAGAATCAGAAATCGGGATTAGCCGAAGCACACGCTATCTTGGGAAACATTCCGGGGATAAGATTTATCTTCCTTGATGAGAGCGACGTAGTTCGACACAAATTAGTTACCAAAATAATCAAAGCCTATAAGCGAGAAGACCTGTAAGAAGTAACCGGATAAATCACAAATAAATCACTCTAAAAACGATAATTATGGCCCAAGCAGTACTCACAACACACTACCATTTTCCAAAACAAACTGGTCTTTATGAAGGCAAAGTAAGAGATGTATATACCATCAATGATGAACTATTGGTAATGATTGTCAGCGACCGTATTTCGGCATTTGATGTGATATTACCCAAAGGAATACCGTATAAAGGGCAAGTATTGAATCAAATTGCCTCCAAATTTCTGGATGCTACCGCCGATATTGTTCCCAACTGGAAAATAGCCACTCCTGACCCAACAGTAAGTATTGGAAAAAAATGCAAGCCCTTTCCCATAGAGATGATTATTCGGGCCTATTTGACAGGGAGTGCTTGGCGCAGTTACAAAAATGGAGCTAGAACGATTTGTGGCATTCCAATTCCCGATGGGATGAAAGAGCACCAAGCCTTCGCTACGCCAATAATCACTCCAACAACGAAGGCGGAACTCGGTTTACACGATGAAGACATCTCCAAGGAAGATATACTGGCACAAGGGCTGATAAGTGAAGAAGATTATAACCAACTCGAAGAATATACCCGTCAGCTTTTTGAGAGAGGGACAAAGATTGCAGCCGAGAAAGGATTACTATTGGTAGATACTAAATATGAGTTTGGAAAGATAGATAATGATATTTACTTAATTGATGAAATTCATACTCCCGACTCTTCACGCTATTTTTATGCTGAAGGATATGAGGAGCGTTTTGCAAAAGGAGAAAGCCAACATCAGTTATCCAAAGAATTTGTTCGCGAATGGCTTATGGAACAAGGGTTTCAAGGACAAGAAGGGCAAAAGCTTCCTGAAATGGATGATGCATTTGTGGAAATGGTATCGAAACGATATATTGAGCTCTACGAAACTATTGTTGGAGAAAAATTTATTCCTGCAGATACTTTTGAAGTAAAAGACCGAATAGAAAAAAATGTAAGCAATTTTTTAACCACTTATTACCGATAGTTCTACATAAGCTTCAACTTCTTCAACAGCATAAAAAGGGTTGATGCACTTCTGAACTTCTCAGCAGCCCCAATTTATCCACTAAGAATAATCGAAGCTACTTCCATCGAGAAATTCGCGCAGTATTGAAGTGGGCGGAATTTCTTTTTCCGGAATAGGGAGTATATATGACAAGAATTTTATCAAACGTCGCGCTTCAGAATACTCAGGTTCGAGGGGTGAGACCTCTTGCAAAAGCGGTTCTGCCCATCTTCTGAGAACCCCCAGTTCAAATACCAAAGCCGTATTAAACATCACATCAGCTTCTTCTTGAAAAGGGAAGATATGTTTTTCTTCACCAATCCCCACACTAGGCCAACGTCGCAAGGTCTCCAAGGCTGAATATGAACGGTATAAGCTATCGCGCACCATTCTACGAATCAAACGATTGTCGGTTGTTGGAATACGATTGTTGGCATCAATACTTAAAGGAGTAAGCGCAGAAACATACACTTTAAACTTCCGTTCCGATGGAATCATTTCAGAGATAATAGGATTTAAACCATGAATTCCCTCCACAACAATAACGCTATTGTCATCCATTTTCATGGTATCACCATTATAGAACATTTTCCCCTCGGTAAAAGAAAATCGTGGAACTTTAATTTCCTTACCGGCAAACAAGTCCAACAGATTCTCATTAAACAACTTAATATTCAAAGCATAGGGACTTTCAAAATCATAATCTCCATTTTCATCTTTTGGAGTAAATTTTCTATCGAGGAAATAATTGTCCATGGAAATAACTTTGGGTTTAAAGCCAACAACACTAAGCTGCACCGAAAGGCGCTTGGCGAAAGTAGTCTTCCCCGAAGAAGAAGGCCCTGAGATAAAAACCACTTTCACCTTATCTTTGCGTTGGAATACCATATCGGCAATACAAGCTAATTTTTTTTCCTGTAAAGCTTCTGATATTTTAATAATATCGCTAATTCCACCGTTGATAGTAGCCTCATTAAGTTGGCCAACATAAGGCACACCAATAATATCTACCCACTCTTTAAACTCTCTAAACACCTCGAAAAGTTTAGGTTGCATAATAGACTTCTCCAATATCTCAGGATTTTCCTCTTTAGGAGGCACCAAGAGCATTCCCTCATAATAGCTCACTAAATTAAATTTTTCAAGATAAGCTGTAGAAGGAAGCAGATAGCCATAAAAATAATTTATTACCCCATCGAGTTTATATACTGAGCTATAAAACTGGCGCCGTGTACGCATTAAGGTACATTTATCTTCCAGACCAAATTTCTCAAATTCTTTCAAAGCATCTTCTGTTCTAAGCTCATCCCTTTGAAAGGGTATATCTTCATCAATAATCTCTTGCATTCGATGATATAATTTTGCAACTATTTGTTGATGACTTTCGTCATCCTCAAAAGCCTCCAATTCACAATACACCCCATTGGAAACGCTATGCTCAATTCTCAATTTCTCATTGGGAAATAAATCCTTTGCTGCTTTAAATAAAACAAATGATAACGAACGCATATACATCCTCTTGCCATCGGGATGCCTATAGTCGATGAATTCTATGGTCTTGGGCTTATATAATAAGTAATCCAATTCTTTCAACTTATGATTTACCATAGCACCCAGAATAGGAAATCCGGTATCAATTTTCTGATCTTCAATAATATCCTTAAGTGTGGTCCCAAAAGGATAGAACTTCTCTATTTTGGTATTCTCACAATATATTCTTATCTCTTTGTTTTTATGTCTGATCATAATCTTTCATTTTAGAATAAAGAGCAAATATATAAAAAACTTCTCCCCTGTATGGCATACAATTTCACACCAATCACTTTAAGATATATTACAGAACTTAAAAAAATAATGCTATCTCCCATTAAATAAAGGGAGAACCAAAAGAGGGATTTATTTCTTAGCTAATTCCCCTCATCGGATTCCTTATTTTCTAAAAAAAGGGGGATTAATCTGCCAACTGACAGTCAGAGTATTAGTTTATGTTTTTTATCCTCAAGCCGGGAGGCTCTTCCTTTTTGTCTTGAAACAAAAAGAAAGCAAAAAATTCAAGGCTTGATAAGGGATAAGATTAATTATTATCTCTAATTTTTATTTGAGGCAATAGGAGTTTTTATATCATTTTTAATCTCTAGCAATAAAAATAAACTACAATTAATCACTATTTTTATCGGACAACAATGATTCTATAAGGCTTCTCAAATTCATCTGCTTAATAACAATAAAAGCCATAAGTTTCCTGCGCTTTATTCCTTTTTATTTTACCTTTGCCCCATAATTTTTTTATTAAAAATACATACATTATGGATTTAAGCGAAATTCTTGCCATAGCAGGCAAACCGGGATTATACAAAATGATCTCACAGACCACGAAAGGTTTAATAGTAGAAAGTTTAGAGACAAAAAAACGTTTTCCTGTATATTCGGCTCATGAGATTAGTGCACTTGCAGAAATTAGTATTTATACTTATGAAGATGACGTTCCTTTAGCCGATGTTTTTAAAAATCTCCATACCTACCTCAATGATCATGAATTGATAAGTCCCAAATCATCAAAAGACAAATTATCGAGTTTCTTCGCCGAAGTACTTCCCGATTATAACGAAGAGCAAGTTTACGCCTCGGATATAAAAAAGATTATTCAATGGTATGGCGCATTAAACAATGCCGGATTAATGACTTTTGAGGAAGAAGATTTAACGAAGGAAGAAGATTCGGAAGATAAAAATAAGGATGAAAGTTTGAAAGAAGAAGAGAAAGAATCCTAATGGACTATTTTCCCTCCGCGGCTAAACTTTTTAGGAAGTATTGATTTTTCTATTTATAAACATTAACTAAATATGACAACGACTTACGCAAAGAAGCATGTTAATCTACTTAATATTATAGACAACAAGAAAATCAATACCCAGTATTTTATTTTAAAAGTACAAGCACCTCATGATATTAGCAATATATTACCGGGGCAATTTGTTAATATACTGGTAACTGACACTCGTCATGCTTTTCTGCGCAGGCCAATATCTATTTATGATATTCATCCGTTAGAGCGAACTATTGATTTATTAATACAAGTTGTTGGAGAAGGGACACATTTACTGTCGAAGCTAAAAGCGGGTGAACAGCTAGATGTTCTTTATCCCTTGGGGAAATCATTTAGTCTTCTTGAAAGTGGGAAGATTGCCCTTTTGGTTGGTGGCGGTGTTGGCATTGCCCCCTTATTATTTTTAGCAAAAAAACTTTATCAAAAGGGCGTAGATGTTCATATTCTATTGGGAGGAAAAGGGAGCAATAATATTATCGAGACGAAGAACTTTGAGAAGTACGGAAAAGTATATATTGCGACAGAAGATGGCAGTCAAGGCGAACGAGGGCTTCTTACGCAACATTCGATACTCCGTAAGTCTGATTTTGACATGATATACAGCTGTGGGCCGGATGCAATGATGCGTGCAGTGGCCAATATTGCCGCAGAGCATACCATAGAATGCGAAGTCTCCTTAGAGAATATGATGGCTTGCGGTATTGGCTCCTGTTTATGCTGTGTAACGCCAACGAAAAGCGGACACCAATGCGTTTGCAGTGATGGTCCTGTTTTCAATACCAAAACCTTAGAATGGAATAAGTAATGAATACATCGAAACTAAAACTAGCCGTAAAAATCGGGAATTTAGAATTCAAGAATCCGGTAATGACTGCCTCCGGCACTTTTGGCTATGGGCCTGAGTTTGAAGATTTTATCGACATTAATCGATTAGGAGGCATCGTTGTAAAAGGCACCACACTAAATGCCCGTGAAGGAAATAATTATCCACGTATGGCGGAGACTCCTTCAGGGATGCTTAATGCTGTAGGGCTACAAAACAAAGGAGTTGATGTATTCTGCAATGAAATCTATCCGCGGATACAAAATTACAAAACAAATATATTTGTCAATGTATCCGGTTCAACGGTAGAAGAATATGTAAAAACAGCCGAGCGCATCAACGAATTGGAACATATTCCCGGCATAGAATTAAATATATCATGTCCCAATGTAAAGGAAGGCGGCATGGCTTTTGGCACAAGCTGTCCTTCTGCAGTAGCTGTTACCCATGCTGTTCGTCAAGTGTATAAGAAGACTATGGTGGTAAAATTATCGCCCAATGTTACCAATATTGCCGACATTGCAAAAGCTGTAGAAGCGGTTGGTGCCGATGGCATTTCTCTAATAAATACATTATTGGCAATGGCCATTAATGCCGAAACAAGGCGAGCAGTATTATCAACAACCACAGGAGGGCTGAGTGGACCAGCAATTAAGCCCATTGCCCTACGCATGGTATGGCAAGTAGCGCAAGCGGTAGAAATTCCAATTATGGGCATGGGAGGAATAATGAATTCTACTGATGCTATTGAGTTTATGCTTGCCGGAGCAACGGCGATTCAAATCGGCACTGCTAATTTTATTGACCCATCGGTGAGCATGAAAGTCATTGATGGCATAGAAAACTATATGAAAAGACACCATATTCAAGATATCAACTCACTGATTGGCGGAATGCTCCAGCAATAGTTTTTGTTTCTAATTTTTTTACCCTTTAACATAATAAGACTTTTGAAAAAAATAAAGATATCAGCCGTATCGTACGCCAACACCTTCCCTTTTCTTTTGGGATTGGAAGAATATTTGCAAGGCGATGATTATGAAATCACAAGAGAAGTACCCTCCGCTTGTGCCGCTAAACTTATTCACCAAAAGGCAGATCTAGGCTTGATACCTATTGCCACTATCCCATTGGTACCCAATGCTCAGATAGTATCTAATTACTGCATTGGCGCCATTGGCAAAGTAAAAACAGTACTGCTAATGAGCAAAACGAAGCTCGGTTCCATTACTAAAGTATATCTCGATTCTGAATCAAGAACCTCGGTACAACTGGTAAAAGTATTGGCAAAACACCATTGGAAAAAAAAATGGGACTACGAAATATTACCCAAAGATTATGCTCATAACCCATCTATTGAGAGTATGGTGTTGATAGGAGATAAAACCCAAGAGAATCTGAATTTTCACTATCAATATGATCTATCTGAAGAATGGTTTAACATGACAGGAAAACCTTTTGTATTTGCAGCTTGGGTAACTAATACCGCCCTAAGTTTAGATTTTACAACTCGCTTTAACAATGCATTAGAAGCCGGATTAAAACATATTACTACCGCCATTGATAGATACAACAAAGGGATAACTTATGATTTAGAAGAATATTTAAAGACCTATATCTCCTATTCTTTGGATAAAGAAAAAGAAGAAGGGCTAAAGCTATTCTTAAAATACATTGAAGAACTCTAGTACTAATCGGGCATTAATGAATAAATATATTGCTGCTTAAAAACTAAAGGATACAGAACCTCTTTGTTTAAAAAAAACATCAATAAACTTATCTTCTATGCTATTTATTATTAGTTTTACACTTTAATTGCTACAATCTACTGAAACTATTATATAACGAATACCGAAGGCTCAACATAGGCTATGAAAACTATTAATCGCATATTGACAAGGCACCAATATTAAGGTTCTAATTTGTTGTTATGTGTCTCATGTCACCAAATTAATAAATTATAAACAGATGAAAACAAGTAAACTTCTCGCCCTATTGATATTTTCAATTTTCCAGATTGGAAATGCTCAGATATCAATTGTTAAATCAGACATTGGGAGTGCCAATGACACTGTAAGATATAGCTATACTACAAGTTTTGTTGCACAGGATTATATTGCCACTGATACCGCTTACAGATGGGATTTTAGTCAACTAACTCCCAGTTCACAATATACGGATCGATATGACAATTTAAACTCTACGAGCACTATTTATAAAATAGCTTTTTTTGGCAAAGCAAATCTTGTTAGTCCACGCAATGATATGGGTATGGCCGGAATACTAATTACAGATGTCTATAATTTTTTTAAGAAAAGCAATTCAAATTTCCGCAGAGTAGGTTATGGAGGGAAGAATAATGGCACGCCTATTCCCATTGTCTTCAACAATCCTGACATTCTCTATACTTTCCCTATGAGTTATGGCAATACCGACTCCTGCAATTCCGATTGGGCTATTAACGTCCCCAATACGGGTTATCTAGCAGAGACATTACATCGAGTAAATAGTGTTGATGGATGGGGGACTATTATCACCCCTTATGGGAGTTTTAGTTGTATTCGATTAAAATCAGTAGTTCAACAAGAAGATACGCTTTATTTGGCCAACTCAGGGGCAGGATATAAACTACCACAAAAGTATATCGAATACACATGGTTTGCAAAAAATATGAACTTTCCAATAATGCAAGTTACAGTTCCTCAATCACTTATTGGACAAGTGCAAATTAGTTATATGGACTCTATCCGTCAATTTGTTGGCATAACAGAATCGAGCAAAGATCAAGCACCTCCACTATTGATATTTCCCAATCCGGCTAAAGACCATTTAAAAATCATCTTAAATAATGTTCAAAACACCAGTATTGAGATTATCAATACACAAGGGCAACAAGTCTATTATCGAAAGATAGAAACTGAGAGCACACTAAATATCAATACAAGCAGTTGGGCCCGTGGCATTTACTTTGTTCAATATAAAAACGCTCATAACTCTTTTTGTAAGAAATTAATTTTATTCTAATAACAAGAAAAATCGGCAAAAGAAGGAGTAGATCAATACTAAATTGAGGAACACTATTTTTCCAGCTAAAAAACAAAGCAATAAAT
>Ga0256831_1000290_pt1 | contig 26669 bp, 22 predicted proteins | sample 132544metaG_FD_189087 | JGI IMG/M metagenome (GOLD analysis project Ga0256831, IMG submission 189087) | Hydrothermal vent microbial communities from Lau Basin, Pacific Ocean - 132-544 | ecosystem: Environmental > Aquatic > Marine > Hydrothermal vents | place: Pacific Ocean: Lau Basin | collected... | reverse complement strand
GTCATTTTGGAAGAGTTTAAAAGTCTTTTCGTATGCTCCGGCAATTTAAAAATTGCACATCTTCCGTCTGCTGTTTTATAAGCTTTAGTCCCTTCGATTGCACCGTTTCCGTAATGCAGTGTATGTGTCAATACATGAACTTTGGCATCATCCCAGTCAACAAATTTGCCATCCATCCAGATATAGTTCGCTTTATCCATTCTCTGTCCTGTTCGTTTTTAGTGCTGATTATAGCGAAAATAGTTAATAAAGCCCTATTCACTGAGCAGTTGCAAATTTTCTGCACACAGTTTCTGCCATTCGCTGTCCTGCACAATATCACCACATTCAGTGAAGTAGCGAATTGCCTCTTCTTTACGATGTAACCGAGCGCTTAACTCCCCTGCAAGATAGAGCACTTCCGCTCTTTGTCGATCGGTTAATTTTCTTGTTGTAAGCCGACGTACAACGGAAAGCGCTTCTTTATATTTTCCAAGCTTTTGTAATCCGTGAGCGTATATAATATTTATCCGCGGTGAGTATGCCTTTACTTTATATTTTTTTTGCAAGTCAATCACCTTTTTGGCATAATTAATCTCCAGCAACAGATCCTGGCGCTTTTGTGCATAGCGCACCACTTTCATGAAGAGATCGATATTTCGTATATCATTCGGAAACAGCTTTTCTATTTCATGCACTGTCTTTAACATCAAATCATCATATTCACGCAAATTGTAATAGGCTTCTGCAATATCATACAACACATCTTTATATTTTGATTCACCCAACGTATTTGCCAATTTATAGACATCATTCCCTGTCAAAATCACTTTTTTATTTTTATCGAGTTTTTGATAGAGTTTTGTCATCAGATAGAGCCATTTTAGCTTTTCATGCAAATCTTTGCTGTCGATATGTTTTTTGCCTGTCTGCATCGCATCTTTGAACATTCCCGTCTCAATTTCGCACATAAACAGTTTGTCATCATACTTCTCTTCAACGGTGACATTATAGTCCTGGATGGTTTTCATCGCAGTTTCACACTTCTGATCCTGTAACGCTCGCACCGTCTCCTGTAAGGCAGCTTGATCGACATACTTGTTCAGTTTATACTTATGTAGCTTTTTTCTCATTTGTAGAACATCACCGTATCTTTTCTGATCGAGCAACAATTTGGCTTTCTCTTCAAGTGCCCTTTTTTGAATATCAGGATCTTCATATTTTGAGAGTACCAGATCAATAAATTGAAGTTTTTTGCTAACATTTGCATCATTATGCAGTAGCATTAGTGTATCGAGATGTTTCAATACAAATATCTTGTTTTTACCCTTTTTGTATTGTTTCAGATATTGGTTATAAATCGCAATTGCCTTTTCCCGGTTTCCCCTGCTCTCTTCCCAAAAGCCCATGCTTTTAAGCAAATCATCCGCAAAATCTTTATCATGAACACTCAGTAACACCTCGGCAATTTCAAGCGCAATGTCATAATGTTCCGCATCTGCAAATCGTTTTGCCAAAACATACGCAGCTTTATAGTGTTCCCGGACAAATTCGGGATTACTTTTCAGTACTTTCCGGAAAATCTTTTCGGCTTTGGCAGGCTCGCTGAAGTCGAGATAACTATTGGCAATTCGTATTGCTGCCTGAGATGCAGTTTCGATATCTTTTGTTGCATACAACACTTTTTTATATATTTTCAGTGCCTCTTTACGTCTTTTTTTCTGCCTGTATATTGCATTTGCATACGCTATCTCCGCGCGTTGTGTATATTTGTTGTCTGTGAATCCTCCGGTGAGCATATGCAAAAACTTTTCTGCCTGTTTTAAACGTCCTTTGGCAAGATAACTCTCCACCACATACAGATATGCTTCCGGTATATGTTTATTTGACGGATTGTCTTCAATCCACTGCAATGCATCAGTTAAAACATTTTCATACTTTTCCCTGTTCTGCTTTGCCATGCCCCGCTCTGCCCGGATGCGATAGAGTTCAATCTCTTTTGCAAATGAGTCATGGTGCATCGAACTATATTGCTTGACGAGCTTCAGCACTGCATCATATCTTTTTGCCCGATACATCTTTGCAATTTTGGCAAGGTAGATTGCACCCTTTTTATTTTTGACCGGTTTTCCGTTCAAGTCAAGCGCCCCGATATACGGCGGCGGTTGTTTTGCATATTTAACGGGGAAATTAAACTTCTTTTTTCCTCTGTTTACCAATATATCCGGCTGTTTTCTTGCACCGACGATTACCCAGTGGCGATAAATTCTGTTTTTCGTTACAACATCTTTGTCAATCAGTTTTTCATCAATCGGTAAAATCTGGGCAAACCGTTTTGCTTTGAAAACGACTTCGTTACTGCGAAAAAAGATATCGAAATAGGTATCGTGCCGCTCTTTTTTATCAATTTTCAATGGTTGCGCCAATTGACAACGTATAATATTTTCAAACCCTTTGCCATACTCTGTCGTACAGGAAACAGCATGTTTGTCTATGAGATGATAGATATCCACACTTTGGTCAGGCTCTTCATATCTGTTGAGTATAAGTTGCGCACTGTATAAATTAATAGAGAGTAAAATTAAATATATTGTGTGTTTCATACGCTGATTATAACATATGAAAATAATTTATGAGGATGGGTCTTTCATGAAGAAGCTTTACTTCTTCATGAAAAGAGAGATTTTATATTAAAAGCCGCTCGCTTTAACATAATGTGTAATCATATCCAGTAACGGACTGACCAAAACAGCTGCCATCAGCGTCATAAACGCAGCAAAACCGATAATCGTCTTCAGTGGCATAGATGCATTTTTCATATAGATTGTCTCATCCACCTGTTTCGGTTCTCTGAGGAACATATAAACAATCAACTTCAGGTAATAGTAGACTGAGATGGCACTATTCAGCGCCATAAACAGTGCCAGAATAATAAATCCTGAATTAATCGCGGAACTCATCAGATAGAGCTTACCCCAGAAAAGTGAAAACGGGGGAACACCTGCAAGTGAAAGCATAAACATACCCATAATCACCGCGTTAACCGGCATAAATTTGACCATTCCGGAAAATTTTTCATATGGATGATCATATCTGCTATGCCAAACACCTTTTTTCTTGTGACGAGATACCCAGAGCATGGTAAATGCACCGAGGTTTGTAAAGGTAAACAGTATCCAGTAAAGAAAAAGTGCACTGTTTGCCTGTGTTGTACCGATCAATATAGCTGACATGGCAAAACCGGCATGGCTTATAGAACTGTACGCCAGCATTCTCTTGACCGATTCCTGAACCAGCGCCATAATATTGGTCGCAGTCATCGTTACCACCGCTACAATCCACAAAATCTGCTGTACCCAGACAATATCTGCATGGACGAAAATTTCGAACATTCTCATCGCCACAACAAAACCTGCAATCTTAGGCACGATAGACATATATCCTGCCAATGCGGCACTTGCACCTTCATAAACATCCGGTACCCATGTCTGGAACGGAACCATAGAGAGTTTAAAACCAAGCGCGGCAATCATAAACACGACACCTGCCATAATAGCAACGATAGGCTGGAACTCTTTTGCAATCAATACTTCTTTGATTTTATGCAGTTCAACACTTCCGGTCAATGCGTAGAAAATCAAGATAGCAAATACAAAGAACCCTGCAGCAAGCGCACCCATCGTAAAGTATTTGATAGCTGCTTCAAAACTTTTTTGTCTGTTGTGCATCGCAATCAATGTATAGAGTGCCAGACTCGACGTCTCCAGTCCTACAAAAATAAGAATCAGATTGTCACTGGTCACCATAAAGTTAAAACCGGCGATCATAAACAAAAAGAGTGCAAAAAATTCCGGATAAGAAAATTCATGAAATCGTTTCGATGTCAGTGCAAGCGGTATAAAGAGCGCCGAAGCGATCAGGATAATCCCCTCACCCAGCTTGGCAATACCGTCAATAAGCAGAGCATCAAAAAAGCCTCTTTCACTTCCTGTGTAACCAAACGCCGCACCGAGAGCAAGTAAAATAAAAAGTTCACTGATCATGACATAAAAACTTTTGGAAAGATCATCTTTGATCAGATCAATCACAAGTATAGACAATCCACCGAGGATGATAATAATCATCGGTATCAGCGAAGCCATATTTAACGCGGCATAGTCGATTGAAATTGGATCTAACATTACTTAGCCTCCTTGATGCTATTTGCCTGCACAAAAAGTTCTTTGGCTTCTTTTGTAACCGCTTTTTTCTCCATATTGACGATCATGTGTTTGACACTGCTGTCAATAGGATCCAAAACAGGCTTGGGATAGACACCCAGCCAGACAACCAGTATTACCAAAGGAACAAGCGCTGTTAACTCCTGTGCAGTTAAATCTTTGAGTTTTTTGTTTTCAGGGTTTGTAACCGGTCCGAAAAATGACTTTTTATAAAGTCTCAGCATATAGACAGCTCCGAGAATAATTCCGGTACCCGCAAGCGCTGTCATCATAGGAGAGATCTGGAAAAAACCGACCAATGATAAAAATTCACCGACAAAACCGATAGTCAACGGCAAGCCGACCGATGCCATCAGCATAATACCGAAAATAGTCGCGTACTTCGGCATAACCGAAGCCAGACCACCGAACTGGTCCATCATTTTGGTATGTGTTCTGTCATAGATTACACCCACAAGCATAAAGAGTGCACCACTGACAATACCGTGACTCAGCATCAGGAAAAGTGAACCGGTGATACCTTCCGCATTCATAGCAAATGTTCCCAAAACGATAATACCCATATGGGAAATCGAACTGTATGCGATAACCTGTTTCATATCTTCCTGTGCAAATGCAATCATTGCCGTATAAACAACCATGATAATTGCAAGAATTGCTACCGGAACGATAAAATAGACCGATGCGTCAGGGAACATAGGAAGCGAGAATCTGACGAAACCATATGTACCCATTTTCAAAAGTACCGCTGCCAATATCACAGAACCGACGGTAGGAGCCTGACCGTGCGCATACGGAAGCCAGGTATGAAACGGTACCATCGGTACTTTGATCGCAAAACCGAAAAAGAAGGCGGCAAACAGCCAAAGCTGTGTCGTAAAATCTATCGGCATCGCTTGCCAGTCAGGAATAGCGAAACTCCATGTGCCTGTAATTTCATGATGCAAATGTGCCATGTACAAGATACCGACCAGCATCAACAGTGATCCTGCAAAAGTATAGAGGAAAAACTTGACCGCGGCATATATTCTGAGTTTTGCACCCCATGCACCGATAATATAGAGCATCGGCACCAAAGAGAGCTCCCAGAAAATATAGAAGAGAATTACGTCAAGTGACGCAAATACACCGACCATAGTCATTTCAAGGAAAAGAATGGTAATGATCATGTTTTTGAGATCTTCTTTGACCGTCAACCCAATCACGGAGACCATTGTCATAAAAGTACTCAAAATGATCAGGAACAGCGATATACCGTCAATTCCCAGATAATAATTGATACCGAACTCTTTGATGAGCGGTATATGTTCTACAAACTGATAACCGGGATTTGTACTATCGAACATGATCCACAGTAGCAATGAGAGAAGAAACTCAATCGTCGTAACGGCAATACCGTACGCTTTGATCGCTTTTGCTTCTATCATAAATCCAAATATACCAGCAACTGCCGGGAAAAATATCACAAGTGTCAGTAATGATTCCATTCATGCGCTCCTTACATACCTGGTCTGTAAAATAATGCTGCAGCCAGCAATACCACAAAACCAAGTGCCATCCATTTTAAGTTTGTAGACAAGTTACCTGTTTGCATCGCTCTTGCCTTATCACCACTTTTGTAAATAACCCCTGCAATAAAATCAACAGTTGCATCTACGATTCTCATATCTATTTTCTTCCAGGCAAACTCAGAGAGTTTTGCATACGGTTCGCAAATCGCCCTCTGGTAAAAGTCCGGAATATGGTACTGGTTAATCAATACATCATACACACCAAGCTTTTTGAAGAATTCATCAAAATTCCCTTTTGAAAATTTCACCACCGCCAGCGTAATACCGCTGATTGCGATTCCCAGTGTCACTACCAGAAGGAAAATAAATGTTCCCTTGGAAACATGCGGTTCATACTCCGGTAGCAGTTGTGTAACAAAATGCATAAACGAATGCTCGAAGAAACCTGCGATAATCGCAAGAATCGCCAGAGGTGCCATTGCAAGCAATACATACGGATAGGCTTCATGAGGATGAAACCCGAATTTTTTGTAACGCTCTTCACCGAAAAAGACCAGCATAATCAGTCTGAAACTGTAGTATGCAGTCATACCCGCACCGATCCAGAGCAGTGCCCACAGAAAATAGTGATTTTGTGCAAATGCCGTCTCAAGAATTTTATCTTTCGAGAAGAAACCGGCAAACGGCCAGATACCTGCAAGTGCGAGAGACGCAACAGTCATAATACGCATAGTCCACGGCATTACTTTTGCCAGACCACCCATTTTATCGATATATTTTTCATCATCCATCGCATGCATTACATTACCTGCACCAAGAAAGAGTACAGATTTGAAAAATGCGTGTGTCATCAGGTGGAAGAGTGCAATCCAGTATGCACCAAGGCCTGCTGCAACAAACATATACCCCAGCTGTGAGAGCGTGGAGTACGCGATAATTCTTTTGAGTTCAAGGTTGACCAGTGCCATGGAGGCTGCAAAAACAGCGACAAAAGCACCCAGACAAGCAATGAAATACCCGACATTTGGAATCAACATATAGATGTCATGACTTCTGATTACCAGATAAACACCCGCTGTAACCATTGTCGCGGCGTGAATCAATGCAGAAACCGGTGTCGGACCCTCCATTGCATTGGCAAGCCATGTATGTAGTGGAAACTGTGCCGATTTACCCATCGCTCCGATAAAGAGGAAAACACCGATCATTGTGATAGTCGCACCGTCCAGAGAACCGATATTTGCAAAAACAGTATCGTATTCCAGAGAACCGAGATTCCAGTAAATCATGAAGATACCGATCAACATACCGAGATCGGCAATTCTATTCATCACAAACGCTTCATTCGCTGCATACGCCGGTGAAATAGCCGGATTTTCACTAGTCGGTACATCTTTTTTATGATACCAAAATCCAATCAGCAGCCATGAACAAAGACCAACACCTTCCCAACCGATAAAAAGACCAAGGAAGTTGTCACTCATGACAAGAATCATCATCGAAAAAACAAATGCGGACAGATAGGAAAAATATCTGTTAAAGCCTTTGTCATGATCCATATAACCGATGGAGTAAACATGCACCAGTGTCGATACCGTTGTCACCGTTACCATCATAATCACCGAAACCTGATCTGCAACAAATCCGAAATCGACGTTAAAATTACCCGCAGCAATCCAATCCATCATTTTGACATGAATAATATGTTCTTCATCAATATAGCCGAGCAATTTGATCGATGCATACCATGAAACAAACAACAGCAGCGAAGTGACGATACCAGTCAGCAACGTTTTAGGCTTGTCACCGAAAAGCGCAGCGAAAAGTGAACCTGCAAGTGGCGCAAAAAGCGCTATATATACATAATTCTCCATCAATTATCCTTTCATCTCTTGCATAGATTCGAGATCGATCGTACCGGTTCTCTTGTACCATAAAACCAAAAGCCCCAGACCAACCGCAACTTCACTTGCCGCAACAGCAATAATGAAAAAAGCCACCATCTGCCCTGTCAGGTCTCCGTAAAATTTTCCTATTGCCGCAAAACCGATGTTTGCCGCATTCAGCATAATTTCTGTTGAGAAAAACAGCAAAAGCAGATTTTTTCTTCTTATCACACCTGCCAGACCGATCGAAAACAGAATAGCAGAGAGCACAAGATAGTGTGTTAGGGTTATCATTTCGCATCCTTTATGTCAAACTCTTCTTTTTCTATCTTTTCCTCAACGGTTGTCGTTAAACTGATATCCATTTTTTTGCTTACCAGAATAATACCCGCTATCATCGCGACCAGCAACATTACCGCCGCAAGTTCAAACTGCACGAGGTATTTTGTAAACAGGAAGATACCGACGGCCTGAGGATTGTTCGCCCCAATCACTTTATAGTCGCTTGTCGATGCGTCGAGCATGATATGATCCGATACAAACGGTACAGAAACGATGACAATCAAAATCACCACTGCGGATATCCACAGCGCATTGACAATCTTGTCTTCCTTAATATTCTCTTTCACATCTTTGGTCGTATCGAAAAACATCATACCGAATGCATAAAGTGCCATCACCGCACCCGTATAGACAATAATCTGTACAGCACCCAGAAAGTCTGCATCGAGCATAAAGAAAAATCCTGATATTGCTATCATTCCACCTGCAAGTGCACTCATTGCGTAGAGTGCATTTTTACTAAATACAACAATGGCAAACATACCGATTGTTATAACCGAAAATAGATAAAACGCTATCGCTTCCATCACAATCCCTTAATACGCTAACGGCGTTTTTTTAACATTGTTATCTGCATTTGGTGTCAATGAACCAAATCCAGGATACGGCTTCTGTTTACCCGCTTTGAAAATATCCATCGGTGTTACCAGATCTGGCAATGTCGCATAGTGTGCTCTTTGCTCACTGACATGCTCATAATCCTGTCCATGGGTAATTGCCAGTTCCGGACACACTTCCGCGCAATAACCGCAGTAGATACATCGCCCAAGGTTGATCGAATAGCCTTTGACAACCTTACGTCCTTTGCTGCCATATTTTGTATCGATCTGAATACAGTTTGATATACAGATCTTTTCACACAAGCCGCATCCGATACATGCCTGATTGCCGCTCTCTACCAGCCTTTTAATCTGATGAAGTGCACGGTACCGGGGGCTGATCGGCAATTTTTCCAGCGGATACTGAATGGTGTGAATATCAAACTTTATCATTTCACGAAACACGATCCATAAACCGACGAACAGCTCACCACTGAGCGTTCTTTTGACAACTCTTTTAAATTTCCCCTGCCACGTTACCGGCGGCTTTTCTATATCCAGATAAAAGTAATCATCTGAGATATTTCTGTTATTGTATTGTGTAAAATCAATCATTTCCCTCTCCTATATCAGCACAATGCCGGTAATCAGTATATTTACAACAGCCAGCGGCATAAGCACTTTCCAACAAAGCCACATCAGTTGATCCGGTCGGATATGAGGCCATGCAGCCCTCACCCACAGGAACAAAAATATAAGAAAAGAGACTTTGAGAAGTATAGCAAGACCACCGGGAATAATTCCCATCGGATTGAAACCACCTAAAAATACTAAGCTTGCTATAAACGCTACGGTAAACATATTGGCATATTCACCGATCGCAAAAAGTCCCCATCTCATTCCTGAATATTCCGTCGCATATCCGGTAACGACTTCTGCTTCATGTTCAAGCAGGTCAAACGGTGTTCTGTTCGTTTCCGCATATCCGGAAATCAGATACAAAATAAATGCAACAGGCTGTGCCCATACAATCCAGTGTCCGATTCCACCTTCCTGATAGTTATTGATATCAATCAACGATAAAGAACCAACCATCATCAAAGGTGCGATCAGGGAGAGTCCGGTGACTACTTCAAAAGACAACATTTGTATAACTGTTCTCGCCGCACCGAGTAAGGACCATTTATTGTGTGAAGCCATACCACCGAGCAACGGTGCGTACATTCCCACAGCCATGACACCGACAACAAATAAAATACCGATATTCACATCTGCGACAATCGGATGTACCACATAGTCTGTAAAAGGCAGTGTAAACTCAGGTAAAAAAGGCACTCCGGACATTGCAATAAACGCTGTCGCGGCAGCAAATACCGGTGCTATTTTAAAAATAGGTTTTACTGCATTTTGCGGAACAATATCCTCTTTGGTAAAAAGCTTAATACCGTCTGCCGCCACTTGCAGTATTCCGTAAGGACCGACGTGCATTGGTCCCAGCCTTCTTTGCATAAAAGCAAGTACTTTTCTCTCAAAATATGTCGTAATACCTGCCAATGCAGAAAACACGGTAAGTATGATGACAACTTTGACGATTGTCTCTATAATATATGCACTCTCCATCTTTACACCTTCCTTATTGTTGCTTTGGTAAATCTACTGCCGTCAAACAGAGCTTCCGCATTCAACGCTTTGTCAAATGTCGGTAAATACGGAATATCGCCTGTAAGCTGTGAATCGATTTCCACTGTTGTCTCAATTACACCGAGATCGGTTTTGATCTCAACTTTATCGCCCTCTTCCAAACCATTTGCCTCTGCATAAGATGCAGACACATAAAGTTTTCCATCTGTTTTAAGCTGATGCGCTTTGTTTGTAAAAGGGCTAAACTGGATAATCGGATTTGAAAGATAGACAACATTACTCTCCAGAAGCTCAGCTTTGGCAAGTTTATCTACTTTCCCATCAGCCGCTGTCTCGATTGTTTCAACAACATATCCTCTTATCTCGTTGCCTCCGTTATCGTAATGGTTTGGTAAACTATCGAAAGTTTCCGCTTTGAAACCTTTTTCCTGCGGAAGCTCTGCGGTATAATCTACCGTCAACGCTTTGGTCAAACCAACCGCTTTTGCAAGATCATTCAGTACATATCCGCTATATGCCAGCGCCGCATTGGTCGGTACGACTCTTTTGTTAAAGCTGGTAAAGGTTCCCTCCTGCTGATTAAGTGCAGGCATATCCAAATCACCGTCTCCCAGTGCACTCAACACAAAATCACCGTCTGCATTGTATCCGAGAACTGTACTTCCGGCTTTTTCATCAAGATCGCAAATAAGTGAAACACCGAGCGTATTTGTTTTGGAAGGAATCACCATGACCGTAATATTTGTATATTTATCAACCGCACCGGCGAGTTTTGCAATATTTTCCGCTCTTTCATGAGCATAACAATCTTCACCGATCACCAGCGTAAAGGTGTCTTTTTTGGCAAGCATTTTTGTCATTTTGGCATCAAAGTCTTCAGGCAATGCGACCGCATCTTTGTCAAATCCTTTGACGACATCCGCTATCTCACCCGGAAGGTCATTGTTCAATCCCTCTACCTGACTGAAATAGTCGAGTATAAACGCCAGTACATGCTCTTCGGCACCGGCTTTGTGGGAGATAGTCATCATATTTTTCGCAAAACCCTCTACGACACTGTCACCAACCGGATGAAAATAGAGTCCCGCACCTTTGTTCATGGTGACAGCATTGTTCAATGCATAGCCAATATTTGGCGCATCATATCTGACCTGTGTACCCATGCTAATCACAAAATTTGAGGCTTTGATCGCATTGATGTCAGCGCTGTAGAGTGATTTGCCGCTGACACTGCTATAATGCTTCATGAACTGTTGATACGCATAAGCATCTTCATTGACAAGTTTCAAACCGAGTTTCTCTTTCAGTTTTTGCAGTATCAACGCCTCTTCATTGGTAATATAGGAGGAGAATCGGATGGTATCCGCTTCTTCCGTCAGAAATTTGACCGCTTTTTCAAACATCGGTTTGTCTTTACCGACAACTCTGTTTTCAAAATCAAATCCAAATCTCGCGCCACCGTGCAACGGTACAAAGTGTGGATCATTGGTAACACGGAAAATCTTCTCATCATAGTTTTTCATGTCACCATGTTTGATATTGTAGTAGATGAGAGAACAGTCGCTGCTATGCGGATTGGATGCAGGAATTTTTGTCAATTCCCATGCGTTTGCCGTATATTGAAAATCTGAACTGACCAATGCACCTACAGGACAAACAGCAATACACTCACCACAATCCTGACAATCGAGAGTGTTGTCTTCTTTGACAGTACCTATAACAGATTTTTGCAGTTTGTTCCACATTGCATAGGCATCTTTGGGCATAGAGCTTTTCAACTCTTTATCGACCGCTTCACCGCCCCGAGGTACTGTTTTAAGCACACTGTCTCCAATCATATCCTTACAGACAGTAATACACTTTTCACACACAATACAGAGAGCAGCATCATATTTCATCAGTCCCCAGTCACGAATCGGTCTTAGTGTATCCGGAATAGCGTACTTTTGCTCATTCACATTCATGTAAAGTGTATAATCCTGCAATTCACATTCGCCACTTTGGTCACAAACGCCGCACTGTAACGGATGGTTGACATCATACACTTGCATGATGGATTCTCTCTCCTCCGCAATCGCATCACTGTCGGTGACGATATCCATACCATCTTTCGCTTTGGCATTACATGCATAGACACGTTTACCGTCAGCTTCTACGATACAGAGTCTGCATGCCAGTGTCGGCGAACAACCTGTCTGGTAACAGATAGCGGGAATAAACACACCCTCTCTTCTCGCAATATTAAGAAGAAATTCGCCCTCTTTTGCTTTATAATCAACACCGTTAATTTTAACTGTTATTTCGCTCATTTGTTCACCTGTTTTATTTTCGCTTTATTGAACCGATACTGTGCACCGATCTGCTGTCCCGCAAAACCGAGGTCAAATATCGGCATCAACGCTATCGTTCCCTTCAAAGTCTCATCGAGCCTGAACGCTTTTTCTACGGACTGACCGTTGAATGAAATTTCAACCACATCGCCGTCCTGGATTTTCGCAGCCGTCGCAAACTGTGATGATCCACACAATTCACCCTCTTTGGGTAAATGTACACAGAGATTTGTAAAAACGTTTTTCTGACTGTTTGGATTACACACATAAACGATTGTACCGTCATAACTCTCAAGCTCTGCCACTTCTGAAAGTTTACCGTCAGCAGTAACATCAACTTCATGAAGCGCATATCCTCTTACCTCTGTTCCGTCATTGTCAAAGAAACACGGCAACTGATCAAACCCTTCTGCTGCATATCCTTTCTCAGACGGCAACAACGGTGTATAATCGATTGTATAACGCTTGTTAAAGCCCAGTTTGTTTGCAATGTCGTTGAGACAAAATCCGTCAAATCCCAAAGCAACATTGGTAGGAACAACTGTTTTGTTCAGCGTGGTAAACGTTCCTTCCTGCTGATTGATTGCAGGCATATTCACATCTCCCGCACCTTCGAGCGCACTCAGGACAAAATCTCCGGTTTCATTGTAGCCGATCGTATACTCTCCCGCTTCATCATCGAGATCACAAATAAGTGATACACCCAGGGTATTGACGGAAGGAGGAACGATCACGACATCAAAATCGCTGTATTTTTCAAGAATACCTAAAATTTTTGCAATATTTTCTGCCTGCGGATGCGCGTATAAATCTGAACCAACAATCAAAGTATAGGCATGTTTACGTCTGGTTTTTTTGAGCATTTTAGCAATCTCTTCTTCTCCGACATTGCTCTCCGCACTGATGTAACCCTCATCCAGTCCATCAAAAAATGCCGCTATCTCATCCGGCAATTGTGCTTTTTGCAAAAATGCTTTGGCAAAGAGTGCCAATACACTCTCTTCCGTACCTGCTTCATATTTTACAAATTGTGTCACCAGCGTTTTGATTGAATCGTCTTCCAGCGGGTGCATGTAAATTACTTCGGCAGATTTTTTCTTGGATGCCTGATTGACTTTGAATTTCAATCCCGGAATATCACTGGCTATCCGCGTACCGAGCACGACGATATAGTCACTTTCAAGTACCGCCTGTGCAGTTCCGCTATAGAGTGATTTACCTCTCGTACTTGCAAAAGCGGTTAAAAACTTTTGATAGTTTCTCGCCTCTTCATTCACAAGTTTGTATCCGTGCTTCTCTTTGAGTTGCTGTAAAATCAACGCTTCTTCATTGGTAATGATAGAACTGAATCTGATTGTATCCGCTTTTTGAAACGCAGCAACCGCTTTTTCCATATCTTCACTGCTGTTGGCGCCTCTGTTTTCAAAATCGTATCCGTAACGGCAAACACCCGCCATCGTGTCAAATTCATATTCGTTGCGTACACGGTAAATCGTTTCTCTTTTGACTTCATAGTAGATCATATTTCCCAAACTCGAATGGATACACGCAGCAGGTACTTTGGTCAATTCCCATGAATTGGTGAAATATTTAAAATCTCTGTCGGAGAGTGCGCCCACAGGACAGACAGCAGCACACTCACCCCAGTCGACATTGGGCTTATCTTTTTTGGTATTGATGATAATCGAGTTATATCCACCCGGTTTAATCTGTAACGCATCGTCACCGATAATCTCATTACACACGCGGACACATCTTTCACACAAAATACACAAATAGGGATCATAAGAGATGTTCCCCCAGTCTTCCATCGGCCTGGCATGTTCCTGAGCAGCAAAGTCCTGCTCATTGACATTGAACTCCATCGTTTTATTTTGAAGATCACATTCACCCGATTTCGGACAAACACCGCACTGCAAAGGATGGTTGACATCGTACAGCTTCATGATATTCTGTCGTTGCTCGTAAAGTGACCTGGACTGTGTCGTTACTTTCAACCCTTCAACCACTCTCTCCTGACAACTCAGTACCGGATCTTCCATACCGTCAATATCCACGACACACAAACGACATGAAGCGATCGGTTTTAGCTTTGAAAGGTAGCACATCGTAGGAATATAGACACCGTGGCGTCTGGCAACCTGCAAAATTGTTTCATCCTTATAGGCTGTCACTTTTTTGCCGTCAATCTCAAGGTTGATTGTTGTTACGCTCTCTGTTTTTACCATATTACACCGCCACCATTGCTATATAATAACATCGCATACATCTGCTCGCCTCATTGACAGCCTGTTCATGCGTAAACCCGAAATTCACCTCTTCCTGTGAATATTTACGTGTTTCGACATCGAGTTTTTCACTCACTTCTCTCGGAAGTCCGGCAACCCAGCCTTTGACTTTTTCATTTTTGTCATAAACCTTCAATGCATGCAGATGATCTTCCATAATCTCTTCGTCAAGCAAAGTCAATTTGCCGTCATGCACATAGCGACTCATAACAGAAGCAGCCCTCTTCGCCTGTCCAACAGCATTGACGATAGTCATCGGTCCATATTCACAGTCACCTGCCGCAAAGATACCCGGTCGACTCGTTTGATAGGTTTTGCCGTCTGTTTTCAGCGTATTCCAGCTCGTCAATTCCAGTTCCCACTCTTCCGGGATATATCCCAGATCTGCATCCTGGGAAACAGCCGGAATCAAATAATCACATTCAATCTCGAAATCTGCACCTTCTATTTTCACCAGTTGCGCACGTCCGCCGTTTGGATCCGGAACAAGTTCAAACTTGTTGACTTTCAATTTTTTCAGAACATTGTCTTCGTCATAAATCTCTTCGATAGCAGAATGGAAAATAAACTCCACACCCTCTTCAACCGCTTCATGATACTCCTCGTAAGAAGTGTTTCGGATAATCGTTTTCTCATCTCTTCTGTAGAGCATAACGACTCTCTCAGCCCCTGCTCTGATGGAACAGCGTACAACGTCCATCGACGTGAAACCACCACCGACACACACGACTGTTTTGCCTGTGAGATCGACCTCTTCCGCCAGATTCCATTTCACATTGAGATTAATCTGGTCGAGAAATTGAATTGCCGGCCAGTAGCCTTCCATATCCGGTCTCTCATTTTTCGCACGTACTTTCTTACTGAGCCGTGTTCCGCTCGCAAGCAATACCGCGTCATACTCTTTTTCAAATTTTCGAAGCATATCAGGCGTAACAGGCGTATTGGTAAAAAACTGCACGCCTTCCAGGGCTTCAACCGCCTCGATATCTTTTTTGTACGCTTCCCATGGCATACGATACTCCGGAACACCTACCGCAACTTCGCCACCTAACACAGGCAATGCTTCGAAAACATCACAGGCGACTCCGTCAAGTGCAAGATAATAGGCACCGGTCAAGCCAGCAGGTCCCGCACCGACAATCGCTACTTTTTTGCCGTTTAACGGTTTTTGCTCTGTCGGATAAAGGAAATCGAGGCTATGCTCTGTCTCATAGTCTGCACCCAGACGTTTGAGTTCCATAATGGAGATCGCTTCATCCAGATTTTCTCTTCGGCAGGCATCTTCACACGGATGCGGACAAACACGTCCACAGGTGTGTGCCAGAGGCATTGTCTGCTTGGTCGCTTTGAGACTCGCTTCAAACTGTAGATCCCGCACACCTTCGATATAGGCAGGAATATCCACATGATCGGGACAAGCATCCATACAGGGTGCTGTCACTTTCGCAATATAGTTAATATCTTCGTTATCATACTCGGGAGACTTCTTTTGATTGTTGATGAGATCCATTACATCATCTTCAAAATGTTCCAAAATATCCAGCAGCGGTTTGGGAACGGTTCGTCCGATTTCACATTTGCTTGTTTTCATCATCGTGTCGGAAATCTCTTTGAGATGCGCGACATCACCTTCGGTGCCTTCACCTCTGGCAATTTTGTCGAAAAGATCGTATAAAATCCTTCCGCCCCAGCGACCGGGAGCACATCGCCCGCACGCTTCAGAGTAAATCTGATACTGTGCCGCGTATTCTGTTCCCGCTTTGATCACATCTACACCGGTATCAAATACCACAAGCCCGTCCCAGCCGATAAATATTTTAGAATTTTTGTCTCCTTCATAATTGGCGGGAACTTTAAAAGATGATTCTGTCCACTCATCTTTATTGGCAATATTTCTATTGTCTATAAATTCACCGTGCCATGTTGAAAAGAGAACTTTACTCAAGATGCTTTCCTTTTGACTACCAGAGTCCAGTCAACTTCATTAAATTTAATGGAGTTCAAGAGTTCATGACCTTCGTTTTTCATCACTTCCATACTTTTCGTCACCGGAGAAAAATCCCCTACTTCAAACATAAAGACGATAATTTCACCGGGTTTGGCTTCTTTGTCCATCACTTCCACCATACGGTCAAAAAGTTTCTCTTCTTTATATTTTCTCAAATCATATCTTTCCATAAGTCTCCCCTGTTCCTATCTATCGATTTCACCAAATACGATATTTAAGTTACCGATAATCGTAACAACATCTGCCAGATAGTGCCCCGGCAACATATGCTGTAACAAGCTTGTGTGCCAGAAACTAGGTGCCCTGACTTTCAGTCTGTACGGATACGGATCGCCTTCCGAGCGAATAAAGAATCCAAGCTCTCCTTTTGGCGACTCTGTAGGAACATAGACTTCACCGACCGGCGGTCTCATACCCTGTGTTACGAGCACAAAGTGCTGCATCAGAGAGTAGTTCTCCGTCATAATACGTTCCTTAGGAGCAGAAATATACTGCGGTACATCCGCCATCAACTGAGGTTCGGTATCTTTATAGAGGTGGATACACTGACGGATAATTTTCAAAGATTCACGCATTTCAGCCATATAGAGTTTGTATCTGCCGTAACTGTCGTTGGTATCGGCAACAGGAACTTTAAATTCCAGTTCGTCATATATCTCATACGGTTCCTCTTTACGGATATCGTACGCAATCCCGCTACCGCGCAGTGTCGGTCCGGAACAGCCCCAGTCAAGTGCATCTTCCGGTGTCAGGTTACCGACTTGCTCCAGACGCATTTTCCAGATTCTGTTCTGATCCAGAAGACCTTCATAGTCAGCAATATTATCCGGCATTTTGTTAATAAAATGCAGCAGCTGATTCAACCAGCCGTCCGGAAGATCGAGAGGAACACCGCCGATTCTGACCGCTGCGTGTGTCAAACGTGCACCACAGTAGTCTTCCATCAAATCCATCGCAAACTCTCTCTCACGGAAACAGTACAAAAAGACACTCATCGCACCGACATCCAGCGCGTGGGTTGCCAGCCAGAAGAGGTGTGAAATAATACGGTTCAGTTCAAGCAGCATGGTACGAATAACTTTCGCACGTCTGGGAACCTCTTTTTCAATCCCCAGTAGTCTCTCAACGGCAAGCGCAAAACCGTAGTTGTTCGAAGTAGCCGCAATATAATCCATACGATCTGTTGTCGGCAGGAACTCATTGTAGATCATATTTTCCGCCATCTTCTCCATACCGCGGTGCAGATATCCGATATCCGGAACCGCTTTAACCACCTGCTCACCGTCAAGTTCGAGAATCAGACGAAGCTGTCCGTGTGCGGAAGGGTGCTGCGGTCCGAAGTTAATAATCATACGATTGTCATCTTTTTCAAAAACGAGGTTTTCATAAAAAGGTTGTAGTCTGTTTGGTGTTTGCATTCTATCTACTTCCTCTCATTTAATATTTTTTGATTCTTCTTCGTGAACCGCGTAATCAGGAACACACCATCCTCTTCCTGGAAATCTTCATAAACTTCATCAGGTTTGCTGACAGGTTTCGCACCATACGGCACTTCATGACCGATTCTTGCAAAGTGTTTGGTATCTTTCGGATCAATACGTTTGGTATCTCTCTCTTCCGGACCGACCACATCTCTGTACTCTTTGCCGAAAATTTTATCGATCTCATACCACTGCGCCGCTTCGTCACCCTGCAATGGATAGGTTTTCAACAGAGGATGTCCTTCCCAGTCTTCCGGCATCAAAATTCTCTTCATGTACGGATGGTTGTTGACAATCACACCAAACATGTCGTACATCTCTCTCTCCGCCCAGTCTGAACTTTTGTAGACATCGTATATTGTTTCTATCGCCTGTTTCTCTTTGATGCGACATTTGACACGCATACGTTTTCTCTTTTTCATCGCCAGCAACTGGTAAAAAATCTCAAATTCACCATCCTCTGCCAGATAGTCGATCGCACTCATTTCACTCAAAAACGTATAGTCACATTTATCTCTCAAATGCGTCAATACCGCTACATTGTCTTTAGGATCGATAATGACAACCAGCTGATTTACTTCAATATACGCATCTTTAATTTCAAATTTGGACTCAAGACTTTTCAGGTCTTTTGCAAAAACCTCATCACTCGCCGGATCAAATTTCGGCGTTTGCGGTCTTTGGTGAAATCTGTCGGTATGGTAAGATTTTGCCTGTACGTTTTTTCTGTTTACATATCTTCTCATTAGACCAACCTTTTTGGTTTAAGTTTCTGGAAAGCGCTCTCTCTTCTGATCTTCTTCTGAAGCATCATCACCGCATACTGCAGTGTCTCAGGTCTCGGTGCACACCCGGGCAGATAGATATCTACAGGAATCACCCTGTCACATCCCTGCACCGTCGCGTAGGTATTGAACATACCACCGGTGTTGGCACAGCTTCCCATACTGATGACCCACTTCGGCTCCGCCATCTGATCGTAAAGTCTTCGGATAAACTCCGCATGTTTTTTGGTCAGCGTTCCCGCAACCACCATCACATCCGCCTGTCTGGGAGAAGCACGGAAAATCGTACCGAACCGGTCAAAGTCGTAACGACTCGCACCCGATGCCATCATTTCGATCGCACAACACGCCAGACCGTATGTCAATGCCCAAAGGGAGTTACTTCTACCCCACTGTACCAGTTTATCAACTGTCGTCAATGCAACAGGTAATCCACCTTCCTGAAGATAATTTACTTTATGTTGTGCCATTCAAGCGCTCCTTTTTTCCATGCATAAATAAAACCGATAGCTAACAGTACGATGAATATAATCATCTCGACAAAGCCGAACATACCAAGTACTTTGAAGTCGATCGCCCAGGGAAACATAAAAACAATTTCCACATCAAACAAAATAAACAAAAGTGCAAAAAGGTAAAACTGTGCAGAGATTTTGTTAGGCTGCTTACTGACTTCCGGTCCACACTCGTAGATGGTCAGTTTCAGCTTTTCGTTGTCAAGGCGTGCCAGTTTGCGACTGACAAGACGCGCCAGAACAGTAGTGGCGATAAACGCACCAAAAGTCAAAACGAAGAAGATAAATGCACCGAAGTAGGGATGCATCGTGTCCATATGGCTCATGTTCGATCCTTAGAGGTTAGTAAATATTATATTTTCCAATAATACTTTTCGATTGTAAATTTTACAATATTAACTTTAAAAAGGCTCCCTGCTTAATCTTGAAAGAAAAAAAGTAATGTTCGTTGTAACCAGTTGTAACCAATTGCAACAACAAAGGTAAAAATTAAAATTATTTTTAAATTTAGCGTAGAAAAACCAGAGTGTTCACTTCCAAATGAGGCAGCAAACACTTCTGATATGTGTAGTTATGAAACAAATCCCATTGTTTTTGCTTCACCGAAAGCACCTGTCAACTCTCTTTTGATGGTATCTTCGAAGTCTTTCATTGTAAAAAGAGGCTTCTCTTTAACCGCTACCGATAATGCACAGTTTTTGATGATCACTTCTATCTGTCCGCCGCTCAATTCATAGTGCGCCAGACGCTCTATCTCAAACCCCTCTTCGTAAGGTGCGTTATTTGGTAACATTTTTTCCCATAAAAGTTTTCGCTGTGTAAATCCCGGTTTGGAAAACTCTATTTTATAATTAAATCTTCTGGAAAATGCGGGGTCGATACTCTCAAGCAGATTGGTCGTGGCGATCAGTACCCCTTCAAATTTCTCAATCTGCTCAAGAAAGATATTTTGCATCTGATTGTGCATTTTATCCGCACCGCCTCCGGGACCCGTCGTCCGCGAACTTAAAAACTGATCCGCTTCGTTCAGCAGCAGCACAGGCGAGGTCTTGGTTTTTTCCGAAAGATCTCTATAGGTATCGAAAATACGACGTACATTTTTTTCACTCTCCCCTACATACATCGATAGAATCTTGGAGCAGTCAAAACTGAGTACTTTACGCTTGAGGGATTTTGCCAGAGAGTAGGCGGTCATTGTTTTCCCCGTCCCCGGAGGTCCGTAAAAAATCAGTCTCGCTTCCAGTCCGCTCTTTTTATCCCGTACGCCCCACTCTTTCAAACGCTTGAGCACTTTTTTGTCCATTGTTTTGAGAATATTGTCCAGAATCTCTCTGGTTTTGGGATGCAACACAACATCGTCAATGTCTGTTTTGGGTGTGACCAGTTCAAAAATATCCTGCTCTTTGACAAGCATATCCAGGCGAATACGTTTTTTCTTCTTTTTTTTCGCTTTATGCGGGTGAATAATTTTGTGCAGATACTCTTCAACGATGTAAAAACTGCGCGTCACCCCGCCAAAAGCGGTCAGCATCTCATCATAGTCGATAATCTCTTCGTCAATCAGTGTCGAATTTTCTTCCAGCAAAGAGCGGTTTTTGATCTTGTCATAATCGTTTTCACTGATAAGATTGATCAGGTTATTCATCTCTCTGAGGCTGTCAAGTTCGCCCGAATACTCCTCTTTTAAAAGCGCCAGAAAAATAATCTGCTCTTTTTCACTCAATGAAAACTCTTTAAAAAGCGTCTCCGCCGCCAGTTCCATTTTGGTCACACGAATACGATCCCGGATTCTGTTTTCCAGTTTGGAGAGACTCTTTTCCAGGCGATCTATACTCAGTGACTTTTTCTTGTAGTTGTGACGAATAGTGCTGATTTTCTGATAAATTTCGATTCTGTGAAACTGGTCACGCAGATATTCAAGATGGTCTGTATAGGGCGTAGATTGCGGCAACTCTACTTCGAGTGTACCCTCTTCCAGCAGTTTTTCAAAACTTTTGCTCAACATCACCGTTGCATTGATCAGTTCCAGGTTGGAGACTTCACCCACTTTGACCTGTGCAAAAGAACTCTGCACAATCCACCCCAGATCCAGAAGATTTTTAACAAGCGACAACTTTTCGATGTATCCATACCCTTCAACCGTAAAGAGCTCATCCAGAATCAAAAAAACCGAATTCTCTTCATTGCCTTTGATATGCTTTGATGTAATATGTCGTAAAATCTCAGCCTCTTCCACTGTACATTTTAACTGATCAAATATTTTCGTTTTTTCTATATTTTTGTTTTCTAAAAAATCTATTAAATATTGCAAATAGTATCCTGTTTCATAATTTCTACATATTTAGGGGAAATTATAACACACCACGACCTCTAAAAAGATTGAACCTCTTCATGATATTCCGAAAGAGAAAGGCGAAGAGTCGCTATTTCATGAAGTTTTTATTTTTTAACAATCAATAAATGATACAATAGTTGTGAAAAATTTCACATAAAGGATCTCAACATGAGCATGGTAAGCACATTAGGAAAAATTGCTGTAGGTATAATGGTTGCCAAAGGTGTCGGCGGATTAATGGGCAAATCCTCAGGAGGAAGCAGCACAAGCGGCGGGCTGGGTGATCTCATCGGCGGGCTGATGGGTGGAAAATCAGCCACAAACAGTACAGGCAACACACAGAATGGCTCCATCACCGATATGCTGGGTGGTCTTCTCGGCGGTGGTGCGGCAGCAGGAGGACTCGGTGGTCTGCTGAACTCTCTCTCCGGAAACAGCAGCCAAAGCGGTGAAAAAACAGCACAAACGGACACAGTAAACGATCCTCTGGGAAATCTTCTGAGCAAAGCATTCAGTGCCGACGAGAGTACACCGGAACCCAGCGAAGAGGAGAAAGCGAAAATCATCCTCAAAGCGATGATTTCAGCAGCCAAAGCGGATGGAAAACTGGACGATCATGAACGAGAGCAGATTACAAAATTTGTCGGAGACGTGACACAGGAAGAGTTGGCATTTATCAAAAGTGAACTCGACGCACCGATGGATCTCGACGGTCTGATTCAAAGTGTACCTGAAAATATGGCACAGGAAGTCTACATGATGAGTTTACTGGCTATCGATCTGGATCATCAGGCTGAAGCGGAATATCTCGATAAACTTGCAAGAGGGCTGAACATCAACCCTGAAACCGCAAACGCTATTCATGAAAAACTGAACGCGCCTAAACTCTATAACAGTTGATTTCAATCGCTTTGTTCCTGCCCCTTCGGGCAGGAAAAGCACAGCATTCCGTTAAAAAATATACTTCATCGCCAATCCGGCAACATCATCCATAATACTTCCGTCATTGTCAAAATCCAACATTCCCATCAATCCATTGTCACTCTCTCTGCTCGGCTTCATATTCACAGGAACATCGTCACTTGAAATCCCTTTACCCAACGCGCCGATCACCAAAGGCGCGAGCATCGGCAGCAGTGACTTGATCAACGATGCATCGAAACCACTTTTCTGTGCCACTTCTGACGCCACTTCACGACTCACCTCTTTGGAACCGGTAATATACCCAAGTAAATCATTTCCCTCTTCTTTCATATGAGGGTTTTGCAAATGTGTTTCAGGGTTTTCCAGCATGTTGGCATATTTGCTTTCATGAAGCAGATCTTCAAGTGCGGATGAGTCCACTTTCGGACTTTCAATTCTCCCTTTCACCTGTCCAAACATCGCACTTCCGACCGACTTGATCAAATCCTGTGCCTGATCAGGATTGATACCCGCCTGCTTCGCTACCTGATCCAAGAGTGAACCACCGCCTGCCTGCATCAAAATATCCATTAAACCCATTTCATAATCCTTTGTGTAAAATTGTTGCTTTGATTATACAACAAAAATCACCATGAAACAAATATATTCATGTTAAAATCTGTCTATGCAAAAAATCATATCATATTTATTTTCCGTTTTTTTGGCTTTGTTCATTTCCGGGTGCAGTATTGAAAACCTTTTACTCCATACACCTTTTCATGAAACAAACACCACCACTGAACACAACACGACCAAACGAACCACAGCACTCAAGCTTCCCCGACTCTGTTTCCATCCCAACGCTACACCGCTGGAAGAAATTCTGAAAGCCAAAAAAATCAAGCCGGGTATCCCGCTCTACATACGCATTTTCAAAAAAGAGAAGACATTTGAACTCTGGGGCAAACAAGGCGAACGTTATACCCTTCTCAAAAATTACCCAATCTGTTCCTATTCGGGGTATCTGGGACCCAAACTCCGTTCCGGCGACAAACAGGCACCCGAGGGTGTCTATGTCCTGACCAAAAAGAGTCTCAATCCACATAGCCGATACCATCTCGCACTCAACATCCAGTACCCCAACCGCTATGACCGCAACCACCACCGTACCGGCAACCTCATCATGATACACGGCAAATGCTCTTCCACAGGCTGCTTTGCGATGGGAGACAGCCAGATCGAAGAAATCTATAAAATGGTTGAAAAAGCCCTGCAGAAACACCGCAGCTGGATCTATGTCGCCATCTACCCCTTCCGAATGACAGAGGAAAATATGCTTCAGTACGCAGACAGCTACTGGTACCCCTTCTGGGCAAATCTGAAAACAGGATATGACTATTTCGAAGAAACCCATGTGCCCCCATTTACAGGTGTCAAAGGTGCAACATATGTGTTTCAAAAACGCGGCACTGATATCAACACTTCCGTTACTACAATTAAAATTGACCAAAAAGATTTAACACAAAATTAACACAAGGATTCTATAATTGCACCAAAGATACCTTCATGTCATACACATACCTACTACACTTACCTCCTTTGATAAGGTATCTTTTATAAAAAGGGAGTTTTCATGAAGTCTTTTCTGATAGTCACCATACTTTTTATCACCCCTTTGCTGGCAGACAAAACCGCTATGCTCATACAAAAAGGTGCCAGAATTTCCAAAGTCATGTGCGATAAAAACAAACTGCAATCACTCCATGCCAAAATGACAGAAGAGGCAAAAAAAAGAATCGTTTCTGAAAAAATATGCAGCGGACTCAATCCCGGACAACTCGAAGCAGTTGCTCTTTTTGTAACATCCTCCGGACAACAAACAACCACACAATCCATTCACGTTCCCAAAGACGCCAAATGCCCCATATGCGGTATGTTTGTCGCCAAATATCCCAAATGGGTTGCTTTCATGAAAGACAGCCAGGGACACAAATACTATTTCGACGGCGTAAAAGATATGATGAAATACTATTTCAACCATAAAAACGAAACATTTCCAACTATACTCGTACAAGATTTTTATACACTCAAACCCATTGAAGCGAAAAAAGCTTTTTATGTCATCGGCGCCAATATCTACGGTCCCATGGGAAGGGAATTGATCCCGTTTAAAACCCGTGAAGATGCACAAACATTCATGACAGAGCACTACGGAAAAAAGATCATCCGTTTCAACGAGATCGAAGAAGCCTATCTTTACGAGGAGTAAATCACGAAACATACATCGATCTACCTTACGTTTCTGACACTGCTTGGGGTCATTTTTACCGCCATACTGGTTTACACAGCGCTTCATGAAAAGAGTCCCGAAACATACCGACCCATCAGTGCCGTTACCAAACTCCCGCCACCGGTACTCTCCGCCCAGTTTCTGGAACCGCGTTTCAGAGTGTACCGCGACTACCGCGACCATCTCTACCCCAAAATGCAACCTGTCGATTATTTAGGATTTGTCTATGCAAAATAGTTTTCTCAACTTTCTCTTTCTGCTGGTACACAAACACCGTTCCAAGCACATCGCCGTTTTTCTCATCGCCACCCTGCTGGTCACACTGCTCGCTTCGTTCATGTTTCTTTCAACCTCCATCAAACACGACGCACTCACAGCACTTCATGAACAACCCGACTTCACCGTCCAAAAACTCGAAGCGGGCAGAAGTGTCGATATCCCCGTTTCCCTGATCGACACCTTCAGCGACATCAAAGGGGTCAGCTACGTTGCACCGCGTGTTTTCGGGCGCTACTTCACACCCGACACGAAACACTACTTCACCATCATCGGCGTCGATTTTTTCGATGAACAACTGGTTAAATGGATCGCCAGACTCTACAAAGATATCGACGTCAAAGCCTTTTTACAAAAAGATCAAATGATCGTCGGCAACGCCGTCATGAAGTACATGAAAGCACACTACTACGATACCTATTTCAACTTCACAACCCCCAAAGGCAAAGAGAAAAAAGTCTATCTCTATAAAACCCTTCCCGAAAACAGCAACCTGATAAGTTCCGACTTTATCCTGATGGACATCAACCTTGCACGGGAAATTCTGGGAGTCGCTCCCGACAAAGCGACCGACATCATCCTCAACGTCCCCAACCCTGCCGAAAGGGACAATGTCAAGTTCAAACTCCTCTCCCTGAACTACGACACACGGATCATCACCAAAAAAGAGTTGCAAAAAACGTATGAAAATCTTTTCAATTACAAAGGCGGTGTCTTCTTACTGGGCTTTATTCTTTCGCTGATTACATTTATGCTGATCCTTTTCCAACGCTACGCCATGATCAACTCCACCGAGAAAAAAGAGATCGCCATCCTCCGTGCCGTGGGGTGGAGCATCAAAGATGTCATACGACTGAAAATCTCCGAGACACTGGTGATCGCACTTTTCGCTTTTCTCATCGGCGTCATTGTCGCTTACTTCTATGTTTTTTTTGCACAGGCACCGCTTCTGAGAGAGATCTTCCTGGGATTTGGCAATCTTGAAAACAGTGTACACTTTACACCGGTTATCGACTTTGGCATGCTCAGCTCGATGTTTCTCTTCTTTATCGTTCCTTTTGTCGCATCGGTACTGATTCCCGTCTGGAAAATTGCCATCACCGATGCCGGGGAGGCGTTGAAATGATCCAGGTCAAAAACCTTACCAAAACATTCAAACCCGGATCGGATCAGGCATTTCACGCTTTAAAAAACATCACTTTCGAAGTCAGGGAAAATGAACTGGTCATCTTACAGGGTGTCAGCGGCAGCGGAAAATCGACACTGCTTGCCATCATCGCTTCGCTCATGAAACCAACCAGCGGAGAGGTGATCGTCGAAGGGAAACAGGTTGCCAAACT
>Ga0256831_1000289_pt1 | contig 26688 bp, 32 predicted proteins | sample 132544metaG_FD_189087 | JGI IMG/M metagenome (GOLD analysis project Ga0256831, IMG submission 189087) | Hydrothermal vent microbial communities from Lau Basin, Pacific Ocean - 132-544 | ecosystem: Environmental > Aquatic > Marine > Hydrothermal vents | place: Pacific Ocean: Lau Basin | collected... | reverse complement strand
TTACAGGAGTATGGAGGCTTAGACTAAGCAGGCCTGGAATACTAAGAATCTTGGATCAAAACATTACATCCACCATAACCGTTAGAGGGGGCTTGAAAACACTTAAACGCCGTAGAAAGCTCAGGGCTAGTACAGAGGGTTTCAGAGAGGGTGAGCAGATAGTAATATTGGATGAAGACAAGGAACCGATAGGAATCGGATACTATAGTAACGGCGAGATACGCGTACACAACATCTTCTTCACATATTACCCTTCAAAATTCGCTGAGGACGTGGAGTCCCACTGGGATGATGTTGTATTTGAAAACGAGGATTACCTTAGCGAGATGGAGGAAAAAGCGGTGGAATTCATTAGAACGATGTACAGGAAACACGGGGGTCCTGTAATAGTATCCTTTTCAAGCGGTAAAGATAGCCTCGTAGCTCTACACTTAACGCTGCAAGCAGGGTTGAAACCTGTTATACTGTTCAACAATACTGGAATAGAACTCCCAGAGACTGTGGAGCATGTTTACCGAATAGCTGATAAGTGGGGACTCGAGGTCATAGAGTCGTCTGCAGGCAATGCTTTCTGGGAATCAGTGGAGAAGATCGGCCCGCCAGGCAAGGATTATCGCTGGTGTTGTAAAATAACGAAACTAGCCCCACTTGCTGAGACCATAAACAAATACTTCCCAGATGGAGCCCTTAACATTGTGGGTCAAAGAGCATTCGAGAGCCTAGACCGCGCCAAAAGCGGGCGTGTGTGGAGGAACAAATGGCTACCCCAACTCCTTAATATAAGCCCAATACAATACTGGGGCCAGCTTGCCGTGTATCTCTACATATTCAAACACAAACTCCCGTTGAACCCGTTGTACTATAAGGGATTCGACAGGCTAGGCTGTTTCATGTGTCCAGCCGCCACAGTTGCCGAGTACCGGCAGGTCAAAAATACGCATCCTGAACTCTGGAGTAAATGGGAATCGGTTCTTTATAGATGGGCTGGGAAACTAGGCCTTACCGGTGAAGAGGCTAGAATTTGGGTTGAGAAAGGTGTATGGAGATGGCTTACACCGGCAGTCCAGAAAAAGAGACTGGAGAAAAGGCTCGGGTTAAACATGCCGGAGTGGACTGAGTACTATAGGAGCTGGCTTGACGGGTTCCCGCTGGTGGAAGAAGAAAGCTGGGGGACATCCATAGAATTCGACCATAGTGTTGATCCGGGGTTCCTTTCTGACCAGTATACTGTTATAGGGCCTTTCGAGAAGATTACGGGTAACTTGTATAGACTTGCGAATAGTAGGGTAGAGGTAGAAGTTGACGGTAAGAAGATAAAGATAAAGGGTTTAAAGGCGAGAGCTGGCAGAGAGTTCGCTTATGATATAATCAAGCTCTATTATAGATGGACATTCTGTGGTAAATGCAGGCTATGCGAGGCGAGCTGTCCCACAGGGTCTATAAAGATAGTGGATGGGAAGCCCAGGGTTGAACCATCTACTTGTATTCATTGTAAGTTATGTATAGACAATTGCCCCGTGTCAGACGTTACCGTTGAGAAGATAGTTGTACCTGTAAATGAAGGAGAGGTAACCGCGTGGAGGAGGAAATGGAAGAGGAGCAGAGAGAGTATAATAAGGAGGTTCCAGCAGCTCAAGTTAAAGAGGAAAGGCGTCAGTGAAGAGGAGAGCAGTGTAGAGGAGGAGGGGTTCTTCCTGGGAGGCTAGGTCTTCCAGTACTTCCTGTTTTCCACATATTTCCTCTCCTCTTCGATAATAGACCTGTAGAACTCTCTTTCACCATAGTCGACTAGTCTAGAGAGGACTCTAGGTAGGGTTTTGGGTCCTATCCCCCTTGCCATTAATGCTTCGATCACATATCTATTCAGTCCATCACTAGTATATGACAAGAGTAAGCTTGCAACGCCATGTAAATCGGATAGTCTCTTTTTCTCTTGTGGAGTAAGCCTTTTTCCCTGAACGTACTTCCTTACAATGTTAACAGCCTCTTCGTCCCCTTTCCACGTCACGGTTACGAGTGTTCCCCCGCATCTAGGGCATTTCAGGTACTCCCCTGGAGAAACCTCTATGGGTTTAGTCTTCCAGGAGTAGCCGCATGACATGCATATTAGTCTTGCCTCAGTGTTTGATAGTCTTCTCTTGACTGCATCAATCATTATACTCTTTAGAATTGTCTGACGCCCGGAGGCAGTTTCGGGTTTTCTCATGTAGGGATTTTCGAGGACTTGCATTGCAAGCGGCGTGGGTTTCTTCCGCCATCTATCAATTATGGCTTCACTGCTTATTTTTAGATTGGATAGAAAATCGATCACTGAATCCATGTCATTGTTCTCGACCAGCATTTCATTTATAACTTCACGCTCCACAACTGTATCCCTATATATTTGTACTAGTTTCCTGAGGGTCTCCGATGTAAGCCTAGCGTCGTTATCGATTATGCCCATTCTCTTAGCGATCCAAGACAATCTTATCCTGTATGCATAAGTGTTCCTTACATGTTCTATGAACAGTCCCATGAGGCCGGCTTTGTCGGTTTTAGATAGTTCTATGAGTGCGTTAACTATCATCTTAGCCAGGACTCGAGGCGACATATTTGATGTGAAGAGTATCGCGTAGGGTATTCTACTGTATTCGACGTGTTCGAGCCTGGAGATTATGCTTGATATGAGGAGGCCTAGCGTGTAGTTCCCTTTGCTTCCAAGGCAGCTGTATAGAATCACCCCATCATCCGTAACCTCTAGTAACGGCCTGTATAAGCCCAGATCTAGGTGACTGCTGTCCCTTGACATGTTCTCAGTGATCCGGTGGAGATCCTGTTTAGCTTTGTCTGTCAAAAAGTCTCCATAACGTTTTTCTATTATTTGTAAAGCATAATCTCTATCATATAGTAGAAGCTGGAGGATACCGCATACCTCTCTTGCAACTTTGTAGTCTACCGGTATAAGTTCCCCTTCCCATGACGGGATCCTAGCGTCGGTCTCTCCTTGCAGGATGACCTGTATTTTGCCTTTTTCAGTGTCTATGTCGAGTACTTTCCATATCTTCCCCGCTAGAACGAAGTACGGTGACTCCTTGGATATGTTTGTAACAACGAATCTCTCTGAAACTTTTCCCACCACTTTCCGGGTTGTGATATCTATCACGATGTAATCAGGCTCGCTCGGGATCATTGAAACCTTGTAGAAGTAGCTTCTTGTTCTTCTTCCCATGTCTATGATTTCATCCTTCTTTTTAACTATCCTGAGTTCATCCATGAAACTGGTTAGCTCGTCTAGTTCATCCGGGGTTAACGGTTTATAGAATGGTAGCTGTGTTATGCTTGTGTAGAACTCGTAGCTGTTCAGAGGCCTCGAGTCAAGCACTGAGCCGGCTAGACTGTGGGCTAGGGCGTCTAGGGGCTTCTCGTATGTGGGAAGGTCTTCCAGGTCTCCTTTCCTCGTTCTCCTAGCTATGACGAGCGATTCGAGTAGTTCGAATATATTGCTTACAGTTATTATGTACCCCTTGCTGGTCCGCCCGATTAGGTGGCCTGACCTCCCTATTCTCTGTGAAAGATTTATGGCTCTCCTTGGAGACATTACCTGTACTACTCTGTCCACTCTACCTATGTCTATACCGAGCTCCATGCTGGATGTAGAGACAAGTATTTTGATTCTTCCTTCCTTGAAGTCACGTTCTACACGTTCCCTCACGTCTCTATGAAGGCTTCCATGGTGGACTCCAACGTCTTCCTGTGTTTTAGCTAGCTCTACTCCCAGTTTTTCCGCTACCTGCCTGGTATTTACGAATACCAGTGTACTCCCCTCTTCCCGGGATATACCTGCGATTTTACCTGAAAGCTCTCTCCAGAAATTCTCTCTGGAGTCAACGGTGTCTACCCTAATTACGTATTCCTTGTATGACGGGTCTACAGCTAAGAGCGGATATCCTCCTATTGCCTCTGATACCTTCCTAATGCTTTTCTCCGATAATGTTGCGGACAAAGCTATCAGTTGTGGTTTCCTACCAATGATTCTTTCAAGCCGTTTTAGTGTAAGGAAGAATTCAACGCCTCTTTTACTATCCAGCAACTCGTGAACTTCATCGATTACTACCCATTTAACACTTTTCAGGTTCTTCTGTATCTTCCCCACGGTTAGGAGCAAGCCGAATGACTCGGGTGTTGAAACCATTATTGTAGGTGGCTTCGATATAAACTCTCTCCTCTCCCGCTGGCCAGTGTCTCCGTGTCTGACCATTAGTGTATAACCAAGGGACTCGACTAACCTAGTCATCCTCAACGTTATATCCCTATTCAACGCTCTGAGAGGGGTTATGTAAACTGCTCTGATACCTCTGGATTTCCTGGTGCTTGAAAGCATCGAAAGCACTGGAATCAATGCTGCCTCAGTCTTCCCTGTTCCCGTTGGAGCCACGATTAACGTGTTTCTACCGCTTAAAACTAGTGGAATAGCCTTTCTCTGAATAGGCGTAGGCTCGATATAACCCATTGAGCAAAGAACACTTTCAGTTAAACGGTTAACTCCTAGATTACTCCACTCGCACTTCAACACTTACCATACTCCCTTATTTCCCGGTTTCAACAGGGTCATCCGCCTTTAAACAAAGTCTTTCCACGGTTAACAGCGCCATTCATTTTACCAAGTTCTAAAAGTTATTATAATAACGGCTGATTCAGAGGAGGGATAAACGGGTCGTTGGTAAATATATCGAGGTTCACGAGGACGGTAATTATTTTCATAGCGTTGTATACTGTATATGCATTTATACTCATATTAGTGGGTAAAGAAGCTCTGATTCCCCAGAACAGGCATACGATCGGTTTAATAATTAGCCCTAACTTGAAATACTTAGCTGCTACAGACATAATACTGGCCTCGGGTTTACTAGTTTCGTATTTCCTTACCGGTAGTGTTCTGGAATACTTGGCTGCGATGGCTTCGAGCATCTATATCCTCAGCTTGCAGGCGAGTAGAATCGGTTTGTACGAGCTCTCTCTCACCGTGATTCTGCCTTCAAGCATAACTCTTATTCCTGTCGTCATACATGCTATTAAGAGAAAGAAAAGCGTCGAACCATGGGCTGCCAAGATCGGCGTGTGCTTCCCCAAAAGGGGGCTCAGGACTCCTATTATAGGGTTTCTATCAGGTTTAGGTATAGGTTACTCTATACTAGGCCTTACTGGTCTGAACTCATATTTCAATAGTTATTTACTATGGGGATTAGGTGCTTTATTTTCGTCTGTTCTAGGTCTTTGTTCGCTGAAAAGAATGCCTGTTCTACTGGGACTACTTGCTTCTCTCTCCATCCTCTCGCTTCCATTGGCGTTAATTTTGTCTATGGCTTCGCCTTTGAAACTAGAGTTGAAAAGCAGGGGTAGAGGGTTCGCTTCAATCAGGGGAGGCCTCTACTTCTGGAGTAGACTTGACTCTCTGGACCCCCCTTTCGATTATTGCGAAGGAATAGTCGGGTGGCACTGGGCTGAAATAGTAGAATCCCGGCTTTTCATCGAGAACATTATGGGCCCGGAGAACCCCAACCTCAACACTATCGTGGTGGGTAGGAGTGGATCTGGGAAATCCACGGTCACCAAAAAACTAGTGAAATTCTTCTATCAATACGGGTACAGCGTTCTGATACTCGATTTCCACGGTGAGTACAATAGTATGGATGGAAACTTTGTCAGAGTCGACCTCTGGAGCAGTGATTACTATTTGGACCTAAATTCCATTCCGGGAGACGAGGAGTTTAAGGCTCAACTAGTAGCAGACGCCTTCAAGAGCGTGTTCCCAATAGGGGAGAGGCAATACTCGATACTCTATGACGCCCTTACCGACTACTTCCTCACAGGGACTGATTCAGACCTAGCTGGCAGTGTATCCAAAAGCATAGCTGAACTAGAGGATTCTACTAGCGGTACTAGCATCCTAGGCCTCATACAGTATATTAGGCAGCTGGAAAGGTTTTTCAAGGGAGAGAAGCCTATTAACTTACTGTTAAACTCTAGCTCTAGTATAGTCATCGACATGTCTAAAATACCTGGCATCCACTTGAAACTTGCTTTATCAGAGTTCATCCTGAGAATAATCTACAATACAATGAGTGATGGCACGGGAGCCCGGAGGGTTATTGTTGTAGAGGAGGCCCATCACTTCAGTGATTCAAGTATTCTGGGAAAACTATATAGTGAAGCCCGGAAGTTCGGTTTGGCTATTATAGGTGTAGCACAAAACCCCCGGTCACTATCTAAGGATATCGTGGTGAACGCATCTAACAAGTTTATCTTCGGACTGGATGAACCGGATAATCTTAATTATGCCGTAGGAATGACTGCCCCAGCCGACCGGCAACAGGAAAACGTGTTAAGATACACCATTGCAAACCTACCGCCCGGCTTCAGCGTATATGAGAACAAGGCCCTCGCCAGCGAGCTTTTCATTATTAAGGTTTTTTAGCAGTTGAGGCAACTGTAAAACCGCTGGAACAGTGGGGGTCATACTGGTTGAGCACGGAAGACATAGCTGTCGAGGAATCCCCGGAGGATATCGAGGTAACGAGTGGTGAGGAAGAGGAGGAAGATATCGGTTTCATAGTGCTAAGTCCCACGCTTGTAGAGTCCATGCTCACATATATCGATATACTTGAGAAGCTGGCTAAAGGGGAGATAACGCTCTCAGAGGCAAGGTCTTATATAACCGAGATAAAACCTCCCGAGGTTAAGAAAAAGAAGTCCAAGAAAACGGCTACACGGAAGAAATCAACGCGTAAAACAACAAGCAAGAAGAAAACGTCAAAGAAGAGTTCAAAATAGCTTTTCCACAATTACCTCCTCGTAACCTATCTTCCGCAGCATTTCCTCAAGTTTCTCTATAGGGTATCTCCTGTCAAAAACCAGGACAACAATGTTCTGGTCTCCAGTTTTTTCCAGCCTTATTTTATCTATGGACACCCTCCCCCTTAGAAGGTCAGAGTAGTCGTGGGGCAGTGGGATATAGTCTCTTTGTTTCCTTTTCATCATGTCATAAAACACGTTGAAATTCTCGGCTATTCTTATCGCCTCGTGAACCTCGTTTCCCCCTTCTTCGCTTTCCATAAGCCTTAGAAGCTCTAGGGCTTCCTGGCTGGGCAGTTTCACAATCCTGTATTTAGCTAGGTCTAACTGTATTTTAGCCGACTTCAATACAATCCACCTTGATGGGGGTTCTGCTTTTGTTGATAAAATAGTTTTTAGTCTGCAAGAGTTCCATACATTATTAACTAGGCGAACTATTAGCGTTTAATTGTTAGTGATTCCGGGTGTCTAGAATTGCTAAGAGCGTCACACGCTAATGTATCTAAACTGAAATATGTCGCGCAAACCCTCGCGAAAGTCGGTGACGAGGCCCTAGTGCTCGCCGGGGCAGACGGCTTGGTATTCAAAGTTCTTAGCCCTGACAAGCTTATATTAGCTGTTTTCCGGATGCCACTGGCGTCTTTCGAGGAGTACCACCTAGATGAAGAGTACAAGTTTACTGTAAGGACGGATCGTGTAAGCACCGCTATGAAGAGGGGAACCCGTAACGACATACTTGAAATAGAGTATGACCCCGAGACTAATATTCTGAGGCTCATTTTCAGAGACAAGAAAACAGGTGTTCCAAGGGTTTTCGAGATACAGACTATGCCAGGGCTGAGCGATATACCAGAGCCCAAAGTCAACTTGACAACTAAGATATTAATGGGGGCTGACGATTTCAAGCACATACTTTCGGATGCTAAGGCTATAGGGGCGAACGTAATAACTCTGGAGGCAGAATTAGACGCGTTAAAAGCTTATGCTTCTGAAGAGCCATTCGAATATAGAGGAGTCTTCAAGAGAGATTCCCCGCTAATAGATATTGAATCTCCAGGCGGGGACAAGGCGAGTTATTTATTAGCAGCGCTGCAAGCCGCGGCGAAGCCTGCATCTGCAGCTGAACAGCTTGTACTGGAGTTCTCTGATAACATGCCAATGAAGCTTGTTTACAGGTTCCCGGGAGGAGAAGACCTCTACCTGTGGATTGCTCCGGCTATTGGATGATTAATTCCGTGTTTCATTCATCTATATATGAGAGTATACCTCTGGATCTGCGGGATGCTTGTTTTTTAGTTTTGGACTTCTGTTTAACACTGCGCTTCAGCTCGGGGAACCATGCCGGCCTCGGACACTTGTCTCTCAGCGGGCATGAAAGACAGCAGGAGGGGCATACCATCAAGCCGGGCTTGAGGGTGCATTCCCTCACAGGTCCGTGCCTGCCACAAATATCGCATCTCTCCCATGACAATGTTTTCCTATCCAATTTATCGAGCACCTTACAGGTTTGTTGGTTGGCCGTTCTGGCGGAGGTCTACCCGGAGGGACTAGCCCTGTCTCCCTCCCCGGATACCTCCGCTCATCGGTCGGCCAATTTTTATTGTTGGGTTCAACTGGGATTTAATTGTTCGATCATAGACTTGAGTGTAATGGCGTCTGCATACATGTAAATATTATTGAACATTACATAGGCAGTATTTTTATTCTCTATCTCCATGTAACCGGTTAGGACGCCGAGTAGTTTTTGAAGGTCCTCCGCAGTGTACTTATACTTATAGTTGACTACACCTTTTCCCAGCCCATGTAGTCTCGTGTAAACAGTGGGAACAGGGTATTTGACAGGAGGTAAGGTTCTAAGGATATCTGTTGACAGAATCAGGGTTCTACTGTACTTTACGATGAACTGGATTTCGCTTGTGTATTCAAGTGTTGAACCTCTAATCTCCCATACTGGGATGAATCCTTTGTCTGACACGATGTTGAAAAACTCTGAGATCTCAGCAGTGTTGAGTGGCTTAAAGCTTCCTGGGGTTTGGAACACTATTAGTTTTGAGTCAAGCTCTTCGGCTGCTTCTATGGTCTTTTCGAGTAGGAGCAGGTTGTCTTTAGTGGGCCTCAAGCCTCCTATTCCGTCTGGATCGACTCCTATTTCGGTAGGTGACTTTATTTTCGCCTTCCTCGAAAGGAACTTGTTCCATCCATGTGTTATAGGAAACCATGCTTTAACAGTGAACTCAAGTTTGGGGGCTCGTTCCCGCCATTTCCTGTATTTACCTGTCTTTGGCTTGTAGAACGTTTCTTGTATTTCAACCACGTCAAGATGTTCCTCTAGCTCTTCGAGTCTCCTGGGTATACCGCAGACTCCTACTTTTATATCCATACTGCCCCCTCATTCTTTACTTTTTCAAGAAATTCACCAAATTCTTGTTTGTTGTAGCATTTTACACTTGTGCAGTATACTTCAGCGTTTATTGAGGATATTTTCTCAACAGAATTCCACCATTCATCTTCGCTTGATTTCCATTTTCTGCTTAACGATCCTAAGGCGTCGCCTATTACGGCTATAGTTCTAATGGGGTCCCTTACTATGTAAGTGGTCGACCCAGGTGTATGGCCTGGTGTATAAAGGTATTCTAGAATAATATTAGCCTTCTCTAAGACCCCCCTATCACCTTTCAAGATATGCCCGACAGGAACCGGGTGGAAATCCGTATTATACCTATCGGAGTCCGTGAGGATGTTATCACCCTCCATTACAGCTATGGCATCCCCCTCATGGACAGCTATAATTGAAGAGTTGAGTCTATGGAACAAGTAGTCTCCACCAGCGTTATTTATGTGGCAGTGCGTGTTGTAAACCTTTTTCACAGGTTTACCCGCTAGTCCCAGCTGTATAATGCTAGTGTTAATGTGTTCATAGACTCCTGGAAACCCTGATCCAGTATCGATAAGGAGAAGACTGTCCCCTTGGTCTATAAGTATAGAGACCGCGTCAAATGGATAAACGACGCCGGGTTCTAATACCCTATAGACATAGCGTCCCATCTTAATCAAGTCAGAGCACCAGCTAAAACGCAGTATGTTCAGGTTTCGAATATGAGTTAAATTGAGATGTTGAGAAAGAATGGATGTTTTATACCTTGACTCCGGGTTAGACTACTCTTATAGGTCTTATAGAAACCATCCTTACCTCTGGGAGACCGTTCAAGATCTCCCTAAGCTCTTCAACGCTTACCTTCGCATTAGACATATCTACAACCATCGTACATTCCGCTATATCCCCTCTTCTTATAGTAGAGCACCTAGTAGTTATCTGGTCGGCTCCATGTTTAGCCAGTTCATCTGAGATAGAGGCGAATGCACCTGGAACATCCTGGAATTCCACGGTTACCTCATATACGCTTTGCCCCGAGCTTATTATGGGGGTTAGTATGATCTCTTTGGTATCCGAGTCTCCTATAATGACAAGATACATGCCCTCGTTTATTCCAAGGGTCTCACGTATCAATGCTGGTACGGTGACTCTGCCCTTCGCGTCCATCCTCACTATATCGGTTATTCTCACGCGAGTACACCTCCATATCCCACTTTTAATCCACGCGGTTATATAAACCGTTTCAAACCTACATTATATAGTTTATCGTCATACCGGCCAGATTAAATGATATACTGGCCTAAAATTATAATTACCCGTAAATTAGAGTTAAAACTAGCGCTTAACCCCCCGGGGAAGGTGTAAGGTTTTGGGTAGAGTCAAGGGACGTTTAGAGGAGGCTTATGACCCGCATAAAGTCGAGGATTACGTGCATAAGTTCTGGGATGAAAACTCTATATACCTAAAAGTAAAGGAGAAATCATCGAAGAGTAAGAAGAAATACTATTTCCTAGACGGTCCACCGTACCCGTCCTCTAATACTTTCCACATAGGAACCGCGTGGAATAAGACGATAAAGGATTCGATGATCAGGTTCTTCAGAATGAAAGGCTACAATGTGTGGGACAAACCAGGATACGATACCCATGGACTCCCTATAGAGGTTAAAATAGAGAAGGAGCTAGGGCTGAAGACGAAGAAGGACATATTGAAAATAGGTATCGATAAATTCGTGCAGAGATGCATGGAGTTCGCAAAGAGAAATGTTGAAGGACTCACCGAGGGATTCAAGGATCTAGGTGTTTTCATGGACTGGGAACACCCCTATCTCACCTTTAAGGACGACTATATAGAATCTGGCTGGTGGATGATTAAGCGGGCACACGAGCAAGGGCTCCTCGAGAAGGATCTACTCGTTCACCACTGGTGCCCCAGGTGTGAAACAACCCTAGCCGACTATGAGGTCTCAGAATACGTGGATCTAGAGGATCCCTCAATATATGTTAAATTCAAGCTGAAGGGATATGACGACAAGTACATCGTTATATGGACCACCACTCCATGGACCTTGCCAGCAAACGCTTTCGTCATGGCTCACCCTGACATAGAGTATGCTGAGGTGGAAGTTAACGGTGAAACACTTGTAATGGCTAGGAGTAGAGTAGAGAAGATAATGGAGGAAGCGGGGATCAAGGATTACACCATAAAGAAAGTTATTAAGGGTTCCGACCTCGAGGGGCTTGAATACACTCATCCTCTAGAGGATGAGGTTAAAGCACAGGAGTTGCTCAGTAAGTATCACAGGATCGTTATGGCTCCCGAAGCTGTAACAGAGCATGAGGGTACAGGACTTGTTCACTCGGCTCCTGGGCACGGTGATGTGGACTTTGAAGTAGCCCGGAAGATCGGGGTTCCAATTGTTTCCCTAGTCGGCGACCAGGGAAACCTTCTTGACGGTGCGGGTAAATATGCAGGAATATACTTCCGCGAAGCAAACAAGTATATTATAGAGGATCTCAGGAGGAAGAATGCTCTTCTACATGAATCCACCATAGTCCACAAGTATCCTGTCTGCTGGAGGTGTAAAACCCCTCTACTGCTCAGGGCTACAGAGCAGTGGGTGATAAAGGTATCAAAACTCAAGGACAAGCTGATCAAGGAAGCGGAGACTGTTTATTGGCAGCCGGAATGGGCTAAAACACGGTTCATAAACCTGTTGAAAAACGTTAGGGACTGGGTTATAAGTAGACAGCGTTTCTGGGGGATACCGCTCCCAATATGGGTCTGCAAAAAGTGCGGGCACATTGAAGTTGTGGGTAGCAGGGAGGACTTAGAGAGGCTTGGAGGGAAGGTTCCTGAAAACCTTCACAGGCCCTGGATTGACGGTGTAAAGCTCAGGTGTCCTAAGTGTGGAGGTGAAATGGAGAGAGTCAAGGATGTTACAGACGTTTGGTTTGATAGCGGAATATCCTTCTATGCAAGCCTGGGATACCCTAGGAACAAGGAGTTATGGAATTCGCTTAAACCTGTTGACTTCATAACCGAGGGGCATGACCAGATAAGAGGATGGTTTTTCAGTCTACTGAGAAGCGGGGTAATAACATTCGGCTCGAAGCCGTATACTAGAGTGCTGGTGCACGGGTTTACGCTTGACGAGCATGGATTCGAGATGCATAAGTCCCTGGGGAACTATGTGGAGTTCAAGGAAGTAATTGAAAGAATGGGCAGGGACATTTTCAGGTGGTGGGCAATGATGACCACCACCTGGGAAGACATGAAGTTCTCCTGGGCAGGCATGGAAAAAGTCAAGAGAGACCTCTCCATAGTATGGAACGTCTACAACTTCGCGCTCACATACATGTCGCTAGACTCATTCGACCCCGTAAACAACAGCATCGAGGAATTCTCGGAAACACTCAAACCAGAAGACAAATGGATACTATCCAGACTTCATAGACTCATAAAGAAATATGAGGGAGCAATGTATGACATGAAGCCTCACGAGGCTGCTAGAGGTATTAGGGACTTTATAATAGAGGATGTAAGCAGATGGTACTTAAGGCTGATAAGAAGGAGGGTCTGGGTTGAAGAAGACACTGTCGACAAGAGGACGGCATATGCTGTCCTATACTATATCTTGAAGAACTGGCTCCTACTAGCAGCTCCCTTCATACCCTTCATTACTGAGAGACTTTACAGGGAGCTGGTCTACAAGTCTGGAGACGGCTATGAGTCCGTCCACCTCGAGGATATGCCCAGTTATAAAGCTGAGTTGATAAGCGATGAGATCGAAGAATCCATGAATATTGCAAGGGAAATAATAGAAGCTGCACTCGCAGCTAGAATGAAGGCCGGCTTAAAGGTTAGGAGGCCGGTGAAGAGAATACTAGTCGCTCCTGTAAGTAGGGATATCGTAGATAAGATCGATCCGTTCAGGCACGTTATACTTGAAATGGCTAATGCTAAGAGCCTGGAAATAGTTGAGGAGGGCTTTATAGAGTCGCAGATGGTTAGGAGTGTGGAGCCCGACTACCGTGGAATAGGACCCGAGTTTAAGCAGAAGAGTAGGGCTGTGGTCGACCTGATTAGTAGGTACAGTAAAGAGATAGCTGATGCCATAGTGAGAAACGGTTACTATGTCGGTAAGGTGAACGGAGAAGAAATACGCTTGGAACCGAGGCATGTAAAGATAAGGGCTGACTATCCTGACTGGCTTAGCGTGGAGCCCTCGAAAGTTGGCCTCGTTGCAGTTGATTCACGTCTTGACAAGTCAGAAATACTCGAGGGATTGGCTAGGGAGATTGTTAGGAGAATCCAGTTCATGAGAAAGGAGCTTAAGCTTGGCATAGAAGACGATATCATGGTATCTATATCGACTGATGACGAGGCTATCTCAGAGGCAGTTAGGGCCTATAAGAATTACATTATGAGAGAGGTTAGAGGAGTGGAAATAACTGGGGATCCCATACAGGGATACAGGCGTGAGTGGGATATAGATGGGGCTAAAGTTGTAATCACCATTCAGAGAGTCAGCGATAGAAATGGCCGGCAGTAGAGACGATAAAGTGTATATAACCCCAACAGAGATAAAGACCTTCTTTTATTGTCCCAGACTGCTCTTCTTCCAATTATACCTAGGCAAGAAGATGACTCTTAAACGTAGGATCCGAGCCAAGCTAGGGAGTTTTTATCATGCTATTAAGCATATAACGAACATTTTAAGAGGAATTGAGGCGGAGAAAGATGTTACACTTGAACTGGGGAGATATGTTTTAAAGGGAAGGATTGACGCACTGGAAGAGGGAACAGACAAGATACTGATACATGAGTATAAAAGTGGTAGCGGGCCGAGGAGGGGGGCTTGGCTTTCTGATTACATGCAGGCACTCACATATGCATTCATTTCCATTAGAAATAACTCGAGAGGTAAAAACGTCATCTTCAAACTACACTATAGAAGCAAGACACTCGACTTTAATATAGACTCCGAGTCGGTAAACCTGTTGCTAAACGCCATGAGCGATATTTACATCATCAAGAAGCACGGGGTTCTCCCCGACCCGAATCCTTCTCCCGCAAAATGCTCGAAATGCCCCTACAGAGATATCTGCCAGTCTCTACAACCGGATGAAGCATTGTCCTCATGGGTTAAGAGCCTCGGCAGCGTTATCCGGCCCTCTCATGATAGGGAAGATTAATTATTTCTCAATACACGCCATCAAAAAGGATAACATACATGTGTTACAAACCTGTACTATAGCTGTATTGGAGAGATGAAGGACTTGGACGAATACATGGAAAGGAAGGTCGAGGAAATATACGGTAAAACCATAAGGAGACGAGCGCCAGTAAGGAATCCCAGAGTAGCAAAGAGAATACTAGAGGATGAATACAAGTTAGTCGTGGATGAGAAAACAATTACTCTAGTATACGCAGCATTTTACAATGGAAGACCTGTTCTATTCGAAGGACCGCCAGGCACGGGTAAAACGGAGATAGGGCAGGCATTGCTGGAGCTATGGTCGGGGAAAGAGCCCTTTATACTACCGTGTAGCGAGAACTACGATGAGTACAGAGTCATCGGGGATTTCCATCCTTTAATAGCTATGAAGAAAGGGTTTACAGAAGAGTCATTCATCCCTAGACCCATACTTTCGGCTCTAATACTTGACACAGGCGTGCTCATCGACGAAATAAGGAGGAGCAGTGAGGAGTTCCAGAACATGGTTCTAGACATCATAGATAAGAGAAGAATAATTGTTCCAGAGCTCAAGAAACTTTTCAAAGCGAAAGGCCTAGGTTTCCAAGTAATATTCACAAGTAACCCTGAGGACATAGGCCAGAACGAGTTGAGCGACGCGTTTCTAAGACGAGTAGTTAGAATAGAGTTTTCGTACCCCAGGAGAGAGTTAGAGGAAAGGATTGTGAACATGAGAACCCTGGACAAACCCAGTCTGCCTGCAGGCACCGTCAATTATATGGTCAGAGTCATAGATATCCTTAGGCAATCAAATATACTATACAAGCCCGGCACGTCAGACCTAGTTGAATGGGGGCGTCTGGCCCAGTTAGTAGCAAAGATACTGGGCAAGGAGAAGGTTGAGATAGACGATGCGGTGGAAGCGGCTTATGCAGTTTTAGTCAAGAGACCGGAGGACGCTGACACTGTTGAATCCGTACTCTCGAGGGAAAGGGATGAATCCCTTGCCGGATAATAGGAGCGGGCCCGGGATAAGGGAGTTATTAGTGTTCAAGGGGATGGCTGAGGCGTATACTATACTTTCCGGTGGCACGCTCGATAAGGATGATCTAGTGTTAATAGAGAAAGCTGTAGGCCTCAAACGCCATGGGGAAAACAAGTCCAGTGGAGTGCAGGAGAAATTCAGTGATAAACAGCTTGAATCAGCTTTATCGTTCTTGGGAGTAAAATATGGATCTAAGTTCTTGAGAAGTGATGTAACTAAAAACAGTAAGGACAGGAGAGAAGCTATTTCTTTGTTCATTAAATTGAAAAGACTGGGCTTTATAAAAGAAACCAAGTCAGGCTTCCACAAAGTTATCGGAAAACAAGAAGCTAGAAGGAGATTAGAAGAAATAAACAGTGACCCCCGATGTATCGACGAGATAATAGGGTCATCCCGCAGTGGATGGGACAGAGACGACCTCCTCATGGAGGCTAGTGTTCACAGTGATGTGAAACCGTACTTGAAACACGTTAGTAACAGGAGAATTCTCAACATTTTATCGGCTAGAATAAGGAAGAGAGACTGGAGAAACGTAGAAGCAATACTAGAAGAACTGGAGTCCAGGCTCTCCGATTTAACAAACAGTGAATTCAAAGAGTTTACGAGAGAGTTAAACCAAATAGAACGGGTCGATAAGAGGGTATTAGATAAATTAGTTAAAGGGAAGCCTGGGATTAACCGGAGACTCCGAAGTATGGGAAGAGGAGTAGGTAGCTCGGTTCAAACGAAAGGATATACTAGAGGTATGGGTGGAGCAGAGGCTTTCTTCTCATACGTGAAAAAGTACATGGAAACTGGGAACGCTGGATATTTAGATATGGCGCTTTCATATGTAAGCTCCACCAGTGATTACCCGTTGTACCAGAAAATAGTCAGCTACCTAGAGAACGGTGAAGCCCTGAGCATAGAGGAGTTAGCCCGTTTTACAAGGAAGCTCCAGACAAGTGAGGCAATTGTCATCCTGAGCATTCTACGTAAAAACAAGGGTTATAGACGGTTTTTACCTCTTCTAAAAAACAGGATACTGGTTGACACTAGGGCAGGTAGGCGGGACTCGAGTAAAACAATATTCACTGTTCACAGACGTGGAGGAAGAGTCGACGTCAGGCGAAGCGTCTTCCGATTAGCCAGAAACAGCCATGAATTCCTGGTTTATAGGAGGAGGGCAAGGCTACCAGGTGTGACCTTAGTAGTAGATGTCAGCGGTAGCTTGAGAGGGTTCTCTGGAGAAGTCCTGCTTTACTCTAGTGTTCTATCAGAGATGATAGATCACTTGATAGTGTTCTCGGATCGGCCTTTGGTATATAAGTGCAGCAAAAAATGCAGGATCGGAGAGATCCTTGTAAACACAGAGTTTGCCGGAAACACTGATATTATTAGAGCCTTGGAGGAAGCTGGAAATCACACGTCAAGGACGGGTAAAATCGTGGTTATTTCGGATTTCAGGCATAACACAAGCGAGAGACGTAGCTTAATAGAACATGTTAGGAAGATTCTAGGCGAGGGCAGGAGAATAACGTTCATAGCAGTAGGTAACATCGATGCGAAAACGGCATCGGCACTAGAAGTTCTGGGTGCCAGAGTTTTAGAACCATCTAACCCTAGGGTTTTGAGAAGAGTTCTCTTTAGGGAACTGCGGTCCAGGTAGTTTTGGATGACTAATAATTTTAAAGGGATTCACTTATATTGGTCTAGAGCAGTGGTTGGATAAAAGGGTGGATCTATTGAGTATGAGTGAGATGCCCGCTGAGTGGAAGAAATTTAGGTATAGGGGTAAATCACTGGAAGAGCTTATGAACATGTCTATGGATGAGTTCGTCAAGCTACTACCTGCTAGGCAGAGGAGGAGTTTGAAAAGAGGCTTCACTCAGGCTCAGATAAAGCTTCTCCTGAAAATCAGGAAAGCTAAACAGAAGATTGCTCAGGGCAAGAAAGTTGTAGTGAAGACCCACGTTAGGGATATGGTTATCCTGCCTGAAATGGTAGGTGTGACTGTAGCGGTATATAATGGGAAGGAGTTCATACCTGTGAGAATAGTACCTGAGATGATAGGGCATTATCTTGGAGAGTTCAGCCCGTCCACGAGAATAGTCCAGCACGGCGAGCCCGGGTTAAAGGCGACTAGGTCGAGCCTGCACATAGGCCAGAAGTGAGGTGAGGAAGTATGGCTGTGTGGAAGTACTCTTATAAGGCTAGGGACGAGTCCAATCTGGCTAAAGCTGTCCTGAAAGACGTGCCTGTTCACCCTAAGGTGATGTATGAGGTTCTCAACACTATAAGGGGCAGGAATCTGGGTGACGCGATGGATTTCCTGGAGAGGGTTATAGAGAAGAAGGAGGCTGTCCCGTTCAGGAGGTATAGTGGCAAGCAAGCGCATAGGAGGGGGCTTGGAGCTAAGTGGGGCTGGCCTGCTGGGAGGTATCCTGTTAAAGCGGCCAAGTACGTCTTGAAGCTATTGAGGAACGTTGAGAACAACGCTGATGTCAAAGGACTTGACATTGAGAAGCTCAGGATAAAACATGTGGCAGCCCATAAAGGCATGGTAATAAAGAGATGGATGCCCCGGGCTTACGGCCGGTCGAGTCCGAAGTATAAAGTGAGCAGCCATATTGAGGTCGTCGTTGAAGAGGTGAGGTAAAGGCATGGTTTTGATTAAGAAATACTTCATAAAACAGGCCATGCAGAAAACGATGATAGACGAGTACCTGGCGAAGCAGTTCGCTAGAGCTAGGTATAGCGGGGTTGACATAGTGCAGACACCTATAGGGACTAGGGTGACAATATTCGCTGAGAGGCCAGCATTGATAATAGGGGCCAGAGGAGCGACTGTCAGGAAGATAACACAGGTCCTGGAGAGAATATTCCATCTGCCGAATCCGCAAGTATCAGTAATGAACGTTGAAAACCCCGATCTAGACGCTAGGGTCAACGCGTTCAGAATAGCTAGCAACATAGAGAAAGGATATCATTTCAGGAGAGTAGCGTTCATCTCTCTAAGGAGAATAATGCAGGCGGGAGCTGTCGGTGCTGAAATAGTCATAAGCGGCAAACTAACCAGTGAAAGGGCAAGATTCGAGAAGTACAAAGCAGGCAAGATCTATAAGACTGGAGAGCACACGGACTACGTTGTTGACAGGGCAATAGCACACGCATTACTTAAGAAGGGTATCATAGGTGTTCAAGTCACAATAGTTAAACCAGGAAAACTCGGGGATTACGTTAGAATAAGGGATGAATCGGAGGTAGAAGAGTTCGTTAATACACTAAGAGAACAGAGGAAAGCTGAGGAGGAAATAGAGGAAATACTTGAACAAGCAGAAGAAGAAATCACCGGAGAAACCAGTGAAGAAACCCCGGCTGTAGAAGGTGGTGAGCAGTGAAGATAAAGGAAATCAGAAGTATGAGTAGAGAGGAAAGAATGAAGAAACTGGAGGAGCTTAGGAGTGAGCTCATAAATCTAAGGGGTAAAGTCAGGGGAGGCGTTGTAGAGAACCCTGGTAAAATCAGGGTGTTGAAAAGGGATATAGCTAGGATCCTTACTGTCAACAGAGAGGAAGAACTCGCATCTAAAAAACAGTGAAAATCCTCCAGGCTCCTTATTGGAAAGCTTTTCCATTCGCTTCTCTTGCTCATCTTCTCCTTGAACCATAGAATATTCCTGAGGCGTTAAATCATGAGGTATACTAAGCGAAACCTTGTCAGACACGAGCTAATAGGGTTGCATGTAATCGTGGAAGAGCACACTAATAGGTTGCTCGAAGGATTGGAGGGAACGGTGTGGTGGGAGACCAAAAACATGCTGTGGATAAAGCAGAATGATGGGAGGGTTGTTAAAGTATTTAAAGGTGGCGCAGTATTCCTGTTTAGACTACCCGATAATACATGGGTTAGGGTAACCGGAGAACTAATAAACCACAGACCGGAAGATAGGGTGAAAGAGGCGTTTAGACGCGGGTAGGAGGTGTATGTGTTGCCTGTTAAGAAGTTAGTGAAAAACGTTGGGATCCCAGGAGTAGAACCACCGAAGAAGACGTGCGACAGTCCTTATTGTCCTTGGCACGGGACGTTGAAGGTAAGAGGAGTTATACTTACCGGTGAAGTAGTGAAAGCTAAGGCTCCCAGTATGGTTGTAGTGTCCCATAGTTATCTCTACTACTCTAAGAAATATAAGAGATATGAGAAGAGGACTAAGAAAATACATGCTTATCTGCCTCCCTGCATCGATGTTAAGGAGGGGGACATAGTGGTTATCGGGGAGACCCGGCCTATATCTAAAACAATAAGGTTCGTAGTTATAGGACACAAGAAGAGGGTGGAGTGAAATGCCTTCGAAAGTAAAGGTTAGCGTCACATCTTCGAGGAGAAAGATAAATGCGGGCCTCCAAGTGGGGAGCCGGGTGAAAACGGCTGATAATAGCGGTGCAAAGGAGGTTCTGATTATCGGGGTCCCCGGGTATAAGGGTAGGCTTAGGAGGCTTCCCTTCGCTGGTGTCGGGGATATAGTTGTAGTGTCGGTAAAGAAAGGCACTCCTAACATGAGGAGGCAGATAGTACACGCGGTTATTGTAAGGCAGAAAAGACCCTTCAAAAGGCCTGACGGGACATGGGTAGCCTTTGAGGATAATGCCGTAGTTATTGTCAACCCGGATGGAACACCGCGAGGCTCGGAGATCAGAGGACCAATAGCTAAAGAAGCAGCCGAGAGATTCCCGAGAATAGCTAACCTAGCCACCCTAATCATATGATGAGGTGACAAAATATGGCGAGGCTAACTAAGAGTAAACAGCCTAGGAAACAGAGGAAAGCACTCTACAATGCCCCACTACACCTCAGGCAGAAACAGATGTCGGCAACACTGTCTAGAGAGCTACGCGAGAAATATGGTGTAAGGTCCCTCCCAGTCCATAAGGGAGACAGAGTAAAGGTTATGCGCGGTGAATTCAGTGGAGTAGAGGGAAACGTTGTTAGGGTAAACCTTTCATCCTATACGATTAACATTGACGGGGTTACAAGGAAGAAAGCTAGTGGAGACCAGGTCTTCGTTCCCATTCACCCATCGAACGTTATGATAGTTAAGCTCAACTTGGATGATGCTAGGAGAAGGGCTATACTCGAAAGGAGAGGCGGGGGCGGAGAGTAACTATATAATACCATTGTAAACTAGGTTGTTAGGAGAGGTGTAGATAGAATGGCTAGAATGGGTGGCCAGAGAAGGCTTAAGGCGCTTAACACACCGGCGTTTTGGCCTATACTTAGGAAGAAGCATAAGTGGGCTGTAAAGCCGAGGCCGGGGCCTCACCCATCCCATATGAGTCTTCCGCTTCTAGTTATAGTAAGGGATGTCCTGCAATTAGCCGACAATGCGAGGGAGGCTAGGAAAATAATCTCTGAAGGCCACATTGAGGTTGATGGTAGGATAAGAAGGGATTACAAGTACCCGGTTGGTTTCATGGATGTAGTAAGAATAGTTGATACTGACGAGTACTATAGGTTCATACCCTACCCGGTGAAATTCTTTGCTTTACAACCAATACCCAAGGAGGAAGGAAAGTACAAGCTCTCGCTAATAAGGGATAAAACCACTGTGAAGGGAGGCAATATACAGCTAAACCTCCATGACGGGCGGAACATTGTTGTGAAAGTGCAGGATCCCCGTAATCCTGTGGAAGACAAGTATAAAACACTTGGAACGGTTAAACTGGAGCTCCCTAGCCAGGAGATACTTGACTATTTCCCATTCGAGAAGAACGCTGTGGCTATCGTGATCGGTGGAAGGAACGTTGGCAGGGTCGGTAGGATAGTGGAGTATAAGAGGGGTATGAGGCTTTACAGGGGTGTCGTGACGATAGAAGATCCTTATGGTAAGAAGTTCCAGACAAGTATGGACTACATCTTTGTCATAGGTAGAGATAAGCCTGAGATAACTCTTCCGGAGGGTGCGTGGAAGTGAGCGGCGTACTGACAGCAGAGAAATACAGTGAAATACTCGAGGAATGGAAGAAAAGCCCAATGAAAAAGCCTAGGATTGCCAAGGTCACTGTTAATGTTAGCCTGGGATATGGCGGTGAGAGACTACAGAAAGTAGCTCAATTCCTAGAGTCATACACAGGCCAGAAACCGGTTTACAGGAAGGCTAAGAGAACTATTAGAGCTTTCGGTGTGAGGAAAGGGGAGAGCATAGCGGTTATGGTTACTCTTAGAAAAGAGAGGGCCCTAGAATTTCTAGACAAGGCCCTTGAAGCTGTTGCCCGTAAACTCAAGGCTTCCAGCATAGACCAGCATGGAAACGTGTCCTTCGGCATAGAAGAACACATCTCGCTTCCAGGGGTAAAATACGATCCAGAGCTCGGTATAATAGGTATGGATGTAATATTAACCATAGAGAGACCAGGATACCGTATTGTGAGAAGGAAGAGGAACAGGAGGAGCCATATACCTCTAAGGCACAGGGTGAAGCCCGAGGAGACCATGGTGCTTTTATCCGAGATGCTTAATGTTCAATGGGTATGAGGTGGTGGCTGATGGGTAAGTACAGACCTCCGAAGCCTAAAGTTATGGGGCGTGGAGCCCAGAAATGTATGAGATGCGGTACCAGGGATGCTGTAATCCAGAAGTACGGGATTTACCTTTGCAGGCAATGCTTCAGAGAACTCGCCCCATCCCTAGGATTCAAGAAGTATAGTTGAGGTGAACGTGATGGTAATGCTGGACACGCTGGCTAATGCGTTAAGCTCTATTTACAACGCCTCTGTCAGGAATAAGAAGGAAGTAGTGATAATGCCATCCTCCAAGCTCATTGCGGCTGTGTTAAAAGTGATGCAAAGAGAGGGTTACATCGGGGAGTTCGAGTATATAGACGATGGGAGATGGGGTAAGTTTAAGGTACAATTACTTGGTAGGATAAATAAAACCGGGGTAATAAAGCCTAGAATGTCTGTAAGCTATAAGGATCTACGTAAAATGCCGGTTGAACTCCAGAAATTCCTTCCTAGTAGGGATATAGGGGTTCTTATAGTGTCTACGCCTCACGGTGTTATGAGTCATAGAGAAGCCATTGAAAAGAAGACAGGTGGCGTGTTGATAGCTTACGTGTATTGAAGGTGGAGGTGTATAGTTGTGGCTAGAGACGTCCATGTCAGGCGAGAGGCCCCAATTCCAGAAGGTGTTAACGTTTCCATAGATGGGTTGAAGGTCACTGTTGAGGGGCCTAAAGGTAGGTTAGAGAGAGATTTCAGCCATATGAAGCCACTGCTACTCCGTGTGGAGGATAACAAGGTCGTGGCCGAGGCTTACTTCGCCAAGGCCAAGGATAGGGCTAAAGTGGGTACTGTCATAGCACACATCAAAAACATGTTCATCGGAGTGACGAAGGGATACAAGTATTATCTGAAGATAATATTCTCCCACTTCCCGATTACAGTCAAGGTCGAGGGCGACAAGGTTCTCATAAACAATTTCCTCGGAGAGAGGTCTCCTAGAGTCGCGAGGATAATGCCCGGTGTGAAAGTATCGGTCAAGGGAGAGGACGTTATAGTGGAGGGTATAGACGTTGAGGCTGTGGGGCAGACCGCTGCTAACATAGAGTTAGCCACTAAGATAAAGGGGTTTGATAGGAGGAAGTTCATGGATGGTGTGTATATTTATAAGAAAAAGGTGGTTGAAGAATGAGCAGTGAGTCAATCTCGAGTAAGAGGAATAGAATATACAGGTTTAGGAGGAGGAAAATAAAGTTCGTTAGGTACCTATCCTGGAGATTCTGGAAGCTAGGTAGAAAGGAGTCTTGGAGGAAGCCTAAAGGTATAGACAACAAGATGCGTCTACAGCTTAAAGGGTATCCTCCAATAGTCAAAGTAGGCTATGGTAGCCCAAGAGACATACGGGGCCTTCACCCGTCAGGGTTGAAGCCTGTATGGGTTAGAACGCTCAGCGATCTCGACAATGTGGATCCGGAGACCGAGATTGTTTATATTTCATCGTCTGTAGGGTTAAGGCTTAAGAATAAAATCATTGAAGCTGCTAGGGAACGTGGTATTAGAGTGGCTAATGGGGGGATGCTGTAGTGGACTATAAGCTTCAAAGAAGGCTGGCCGCTAGCGTGCTGGGAGTCGGAGAGTCCAGGATCTGGATTAACCCTGACCCTGAGGTAGCCGATGATATAGCGGATGCTATAACGAGGGAGGACATACGGGGTCTGGTTAGGCAGGGATTAATAAGTGTCAAGCCTAAGAAGGGGAATAGCCATAGCGGCTGGCTTGAGAGAAGGGAGAAGAGGAAGAAAGGGCATAGGAGAGGCTATGGTAAGAGGAAAGGCGTTAAGAGCGCTAGGATGGATCCCAAGGAGGATTGGATAAACAGGATTAGGAAGATTAGGAGATACCTCAAGTACCTCAGGGACAAGGAGGTAATTGACAGAAAAACTTACAGGAGGCTCTACAGGCTAGCTAAAGGCGGCATGTTCCACAATCTTAGCAGCCTGAAGAGATACATGAAAGAACACGGTATACTTAGAGAGGAGTAGACAGGGTGGAGAATATGGGTAGAGGACCTAAATACAAGGTTCCGAGGAGAAGGAGAAGAGAGGGAAAGACGAATTATAGGAAAAGATACATAGTGATCATGTCAAGGAAGATAAGGTTCACTGTTAGGCCAACGCTGAAATACGTCAATATTCAGTTGATAAAGGCTAAACCTGAAGGGGATGAGACGCTGGTAGCCGCGCACAGCAGGGAGCTGGCGAAGAAGTACGGGTGGAAAGGCGGTATGGGCAATACTTCTGCAGCATATTTAACGGGGTTCCTTGCGGGTGCTAGAGCGTTAAAAGAAGGTGTAAAAGAAGCCGTCTTAGACATAGGTTTTGTAACACCTGTTCCAGGTGGAAAGGTGTTCGCAGCGCTTAAGGGAGCTCTTGATGCGGGAATGAATATACCCCACAGTGAAGAGATGATTCCCAGCGAGGACCGGATCAGGGGAGAGCATATTGCTAAGTATGCCGAGATGCTGAAGGAGGAGGATCCGGAGAGGTATGAACGCTTGTTCTCCCAGTACTTGAAGAACGGCCTGCCTCCTGAAGAGTTACCTGCTCATTTCGACGAGGTTCTTTCCAGGATAAAGGATGATTACAAAGAGTATATTGAAGCACAAGGAGAAGAGGTGGTTGAAGCATGAGTGTACAGCTGGAAGGATCGTGGGAGCCTAGGACCAGAGTCGGTAGGATGGTCAAGGAGGGTATGATAACTAGTATAGAAGAGATATTTGCCAGGAACATGCCTATACTAGAGCCTGAGATCATAGATTTTCTTCTCCCTGGTTTGAAGCATGAAGTACTGGATGTAAGGATTGTGCAAAAGATGACCGACGCTGGAAGGGTCACTAAGTTCAGGGCTACAGTTGTAGTCGGGAACGAGGACGGTTTCGTAGGCATAGGTAAAGGTAAGGCGAGGCAGCTGAGGCAGGCTATAGAGAAGGCTATTGTTAACGCTAAACTTAACATAACCCCGGTAAGAAGAGGCTGTGGTAGCTGGGAGTGTACCTGTGGGGAAGCACACTCTGTGCCCTATACTGTAAGGGGTAAAAGCGGCAGTGTAGAAGTAGTGTTGAAACCCGCTCCTAAGGGGACCGGACTTGTAATAGGCGATGCGGCTAAAGTTGTATTGAGGCTTGCAGGTATAAGAGACGTGTGGAGCCAGACAAGGGGAGAAACCAGGACAACGTATAACTTCGCGAGAGCTACCTATAACGCGCTGAGGAACACGTACTACTTCGTAACACCCGTAGACTGGCTCAAAGCCACTAAAATCTAAAATCGTAAGGTGATATAGTATGAGCAATAACGGAAGCCTTTATCTAGTTATACGGATCAGGGGTACAGCAGATTTACATCCAGAGGTAAGGAAAGCTCTAGACCTCCTACGCCTGAGGAGGAGGTTTGCGGCATCACTATACCATTCTAGCCTAAACGGGATACGAGACATGCTCAGGAAAGTGGAGTATTGGACCACCTACGGGGAAATAGACAGGGACACACTAGTCGAACTACTTAGGAAACGGGGGAGAATAACCGGAGACAAGCCCCTTACGGATGAATGGGTAAAAGAGAACCTAGGGGTAAACGGGATAGAGGAGCTTGCAGACAAATTGCTCACTGGAGAACTTCACTACCACAAACTAGAGGAGAAAGGAGTGAAACCCTTCTTCAGGCTCCACCCGCCAAGAAAAGGGTTCAAAAAATCAATAAAAAGACACTACCATGACAACGGAGAACTAGGGTACAGGTCGAAGGACATAAACAATCTCGTCAAGAGGATGATGTAGAACAGGAGGAAGGTGGAAATCCATGGTCGTTAGAAGAAGGAGGAAGGTCAGAAAACTAAGGGGTAGAACAAGATCCATGAGCTGGGGTAGAGTAGGCCAGCACAGAGGACCGGGAAGCCATGGAGGCCATGGAGCTGCGGGAATGCACAAACACCGCTGGATGTGGGTAATAAAATACGCGCCAACGTGGTTCGGGAAACACGGGTTCAACAAGCCATTCATAAGAGACTACGAAGTAGAAGTGGTTAACGTGGGAGAACTAGATGAAAACGCGGAGTTACTAGTGAAACAGGGATTAGCGGAGAAGGAGAACGACGCGTATAAAATAGATATAACGAGGCTAGGAGCTCAGAAACTTGCGGGAAGAGGCAAGGTCACTAGAAAACTCGTAGTCATAGCTCCAAAAGCCACCAGCAACGCAATAGAAAAAATAGAGGCGGCAGGCGGTAAAGTAGTTCTTCCCGAAGAGCAGTCTTAATATTTTTGCACTGGAATAAACCCTGAGATATTTTCTATCAATCAAAATATGTTCAAAGCAATCCTAGTTGCTACTTTTCAGTTGGTAATTCTGGAGAAGTCCTCTCGGTATAACATTTTGGTTTTGGTGCGGCGGCCGGGATTTGAACCCGGGACCCCCGGCGTGGCAGGCCGGTGTCCTAGTCCAGGCTAGACGACCGCCGCCTCCATTCATTGGTATCGGAGTGAGACGGGTTTAAAGAATTTTATCTCCGGTTTAACGATTAGTTGGGCTTGGTGGTTTAACGGTGGATGTGTACTGCTCTGTGCTAGGCGGTTACCCGAGGAACCGTCGGATAAGGCATCTTGTCCGGGATTTCGAGGAGGGTAGAGTATCCAGCGTAGAGTTCAATAGTGTTCTTGGAGAGGAGGCTGTTTTTCTAGTCGGTGTTCAAAGAGGTCTCGGTTGCA
>Ga0256831_1000288_pt1 | contig 26689 bp, 23 predicted proteins | sample 132544metaG_FD_189087 | JGI IMG/M metagenome (GOLD analysis project Ga0256831, IMG submission 189087) | Hydrothermal vent microbial communities from Lau Basin, Pacific Ocean - 132-544 | ecosystem: Environmental > Aquatic > Marine > Hydrothermal vents | place: Pacific Ocean: Lau Basin | collected... | reverse complement strand
TGCCTGCAGTGTTTTTTTATGCTGCTGCTTCAGGGAATTAAAATCAGATAATAAAATCAGATCACTGCCCTGCTCAATATGCTGTTTTATGCCGGCAAAGATATGCGGCCAGTCGGGTGCATGGTCAGACTGTTCTGGCGGACAGGGCTGGTTAGCCTGTCTGAGCATGGTTTTGAGACCGTTAAGACCAGACTGTGCTGGCAGCCAGTGATGTTTGCTGTCCAGGATGATAAAAGCGACCTGCCGCTGTTCCTTGATGGCCTGTGCACTCAGAAGTACCGCAAGACGCAGGGCCTGAGCCACTTTAAGACGACCCCGTGTGGCATAACGCATTGAAGTGGAACGATCCAGTAAAATACACAGGGGACGGGATAACTCACTATGAAACGTTCTAACCAGAGGTACAGTGGATCGGGCAGTAGCCCGCCAGTCAATAATACGGGGATCATCTCCGGGATAATAGGCTCGAACTTCTGCAAAATCAGAGCCTGAGCCAATGCTGGCGGAAACGGTTTCACCGCTTTGAAGCGATTTTAAGGGCTTTTGATAAAGGCTGTTGAGTGGTTTACCCGCCAGTTGTATAAGCTGATTTATTTCCAAATCACTGAGCAGGTTTTGTGTGAGCAAGGAGTGTCCGGAAAAAAAAGCCATATTTAAGATATCAGCTCAGGAATTAAAAGAAAGGAAACAGATGTTCAGGGATGGCTGATGGTATTGAGTAAACTGCTGATAATAGTATCCGCATTAATATCCTCAGCCTGGGCTGAAAAGTCCAGTACTATTCGATGACGCAATACATCACCTGCCAGCTCTATAATATCCTCAGGTATCACATAGTCACGATCATCAAGAAAGGCTCTGGCCATAGCGGATCTTAGCAGTGCAATAGAGGCCCTGGGAGATGCACCGGTCTGTATCATTTCACCCCATTGAGGCAGGTATTTAGCAAGATTACGAGTGGCCGTCACCACTTCAACTGCATATCGCTCTATTTTTTCATCAATAAAAACATCATTAACCTGGTCTCTTAAGGCCAGAATGTCAACCGGTTTAAGCACTGCGGTCAGACCTTCTTCTACATGGCCTTCATGAGCTTTTCGGGCACGTCGGGAAATTTCAATTTCCTGTTCCAGATCGGGATAATCAAGAATAATCTGAAATAAAAAACGGTCCAGCTGGGCTTCCGGTAGCCGGTAAGTGCCGGACTGCTCCAGGGGATTCTGAGTCGCCAGCACCATAAACAGCAGGGGTAATGCCCGGGTGACACCACCCACTGTAACCTGGTGCTCAGCCATGGCTTCCAGTAAAGCCGACTGTACTTTAGGCGGTGCCCGGTTAATTTCATCGGCCAGTAGAATTTCATGAAACAGGGGGCCGGGAATAAAACGAAAAGTACCGGTAGAGGCATCATATATATCACTGCCGGTTAAATCCCCGGGCATAAGATCAGGCGTAAACTGAACCCGTTGATACTGGGCGTCCACACTGGTCGCCAGAGCATGTACAACCGTGGTTTTTGCCAGCCCGGGAGGCCCTTCCAGCAAAACATGACCGCCGGCCAGAAGTGCTATAACCAGACGGTCAAGCAGAGCCTCCTGTCCCACAATGACGGTACCCAGTCTGGCTCTTAAATCATGCAGCAGTTTAATATCAGCCATAGTTATTTATTTAGCTCTCCCTTTGTTGCGTATGTTGCGTAGTGACTATTTCTTTTTCCATTGTCCGGAAGATGTCTGATACATCCAGCCGGGGGATATTTTACGGATCCAGGTTTTAGCGAAGGTTTTCTGGATATCTGCCTGCCATTCAGGATGGCCATTGGCTTTGGCAATTTCCCGGTAAAGGCTCATACGGTCCTTATTTTCTGCGCTGATCAGCTTTTTGGCAATGGATTTCTGCTTAAGTGATAAAGCTGAGGCATTAGCAATGGCTATCAGTCCATTATTGGTAAAGCCAACAGCACCGGAAGCATAAAAAGGGCGTAATTTAGCCTGTCTTTTTTTCATGCTGTTCTGTATGGTACGAATAGCAGGTGAATCAATATTAAGATTGGCCTGCCCGGCAGCCTGAGCGGAAGGGATAAAGAAATCAGTTATGGATAAAATAACGCTTTGCGATGGGCTTAGATAAAAGCTCTGAGTATTATCAGAACTTTTCTGCTGATTTTCCTGGGCTGGCGGCTGTGAATTTCCGGTATTAAGCACATCATCAACTATTTTTTCCGCTGCTTTTTCCGCTGCCGCTGCAGGAAAGTAGATATTAATAGTGACGCAGGATACCACGCTTAAGGCAACCAGTAGTGCCAGGAAATACTGGCGCAAGCGGTACTGATTATAAACAGACAGTCTGGTTTTCATAAAATTATCCTTTAAAGACTCTATTTTATTGTTACTTTAAATTATAAACAGTATAGCTGAATTAAGCCTGAACCAGTAAATAGTTTATTTAATGACTTATTCAATGACAGCCTCATTAGCCGACTGAATATTCTTCAGTCGATTGATTAATACTTCCCAGTTAACCGCCTTCTGAAAACCCATAACATCAATTCTGGGCAGGCCGCTGCCTTTGACTATATAGTAGGCATTATCACCCTTAGGTTCAACACCATCCATATAACAGATATTGTTTTTTAGTCGGCAGCTCAGACCAATTCTGGCATAGCGGAAGGTTTCAAATACGCTTAAGAAACTACGGGATAAAATCCCGGAAGCTCCGCCCAGGCTGGACAGATTATCAATGGCTCTTTGACTGATACGATGGCGGCTTTTATCATTCTTTGGCGTTCCAAACGACGCATTAAAGGCAACCGGTGACCAGTTATAGAGCTCCAGATTACGGATTTTACCATCCATACGCCCTTCTATTTCACCAAAATTAAAGGTTTTGGTCAGTGCTTTAAGATCCAGGTTTAATAAATCAATATTGGCAAAAAAACGGGCACTGTCGTCCAGCGGATGTTCTATTTTTAAGTCCTTGAAAATAATACTGCCATCAAATACCCGCATCATCATGGCTCCGCCGACCGTCAGCAGGTGACGGGTATAAGTGGTTTCAGGAATAACCGCTGATAATTTACCATCAAGAAGCGGCCAGTTAAAATGTTCAGATATCAGCTTAAGTGATACTGGCTTTATCAGTCCGTCAATACTGATAATCATACCCGTGCTTTTATCCTGTTCAGAAACCGGCTCTCCAAGACGGTTCAGTTTCAGACTGTTGATATGTAAAGCCCCGTCAAACAGTGGAATATCGGTTTCCTGCAGTAATTTAACCTGATCACTAAAGGCAACAAATTTAAGCCGGGTTGAGCCAAACGGCAGTTCAGCAAGCTGAATTTCTTCCCAGTTAATGTGACTGACAGGGCTCTGAACTGAATTTTTATGATTGTTCCAGTTCAGTTCCCCGTTTAAATTGGTGACAGCAATTTGCTGATCAAATTCCAGATACAGCTCTTTTAAAATGCTATTAAGCTGAATTTTTCTGCCGCGTCGGCCAAAGAAGCCCTTTAGCTTACCTTCTATCAGCAAACCTTCATATTCCGTACCTTCCAGAATGTTTTTTAAATACAGGCTGTTAAAACTCTGCAGATCATTAAGGGTATAAGCAATATGAAAATCCTGCAGGACTGAATTGCTGCCAGGCGTCAGTTCAGCCGATGCTTCTATATCAAGTAATTTATCAACAGTTAACTTTATTTGGTTGAATTTTAAGGAGTTATTTCTATCACTTTTAAGTAATTTCAGATAGAGCTTTTCCTTTCCTGTAAACGAAAGATAAATGTCATTCTGTAATAATTCGCCCCTAATGTGGCTGAGAGATAAAGTGGACTGAGTTTTATGGGGACTAATAGCATCGGAAGTATAACGGAAATTAAAAGACAGTTTTTCAGCCAGATTATCAGTATTACGGGCACTATAGCTATAATGTAAATTTTTTACCTTGCCGTCAATTTTTAATAATTTAAGCCCCCCAGACTGATCAACATTATCTTTAGCAAACACCCCCTGCAAACTGCCTGAAGCACTTAAAATAAACCCTTCATCAGATACTGAATTCATAAATTCAGGATAGTAATATTTAAAATAGTTTTTAAAGTCCTTAAAAGCTAACTGCTCCGCATTGAAATCCACCTGCCATTGATCATTTAACAGTTTTAAATTTATACTGAGTTTGCCCTTCCCCATATTAATTTTATTAATAGTTAAAACTAACTGCTGATCTGTAAAGGAATAATTGAAACTAAAATCCGTACTTTCTGCGGTTTGCTTAGGCAACAAACCGAATACAGAAATTTTTTTGCCCTGACAATGGATAAAACCCGGTTCCATTTTCAGGCTTTGACAACTGAACTGCAGGTTCCGCAATTGCTGATAAGGTTCCGGTAAGTTGAGTTCTGCAAGAGACAGATGAAATACGGCAGGACTACTGCTGATATCCATATCAACCTGTAACCTGTCCAGTGTTAAAGCATTTAAAAAAGCTGGTGTTTTAGATATTGAAGGTTTTTTTGATGATGAGGTTTCCAGAGGAATAATGATCTGATCGATGCTCAGAGAAACCAGACTAACGGCCTGACTATTATTCAGAAAAAACAGAACGGCCGCAGTTATAGCCACAAAAAGCCCTTTTCCTGACTTAAAGTGAAGCCATAGACGCATTTTAATTAATACCGGGATTAAGCAGGGAAAACGCCGGTAGACAGGTACCGATCCCCACGGTCACAGATAATCACTACAATGGTAGCATTTTCAACCGTTTTACTTAGATTAAGAGCTGCAGCTACAGCCCCGCCCGATGAAACCCCGGCAAATATACCCTCTTTCGCAGCCAGGGCCCGTACCGTATCTTCAGCGGATTGCTGATCGATATCCAGCAGTCTGTCCACTTCTTCAGGGTGGTAAATTTTTGGCAGGTATTCCTCAGGCCAGCGGCGGATCCCCGGGATCTGGGAACCTTCGGTCGGCTGTACACCAATGATTTCAATGTCCGGGTTCTGCTCTTTAAGAAAACGGGCTGTCCCCATAATGGTTCCCGTTGTGCCCATGGCACTGACAAAATGAGTGATCTCACCATGGGTATCTTTCCAGATCTCAGGGCCGGTACCAAAATAATGGGCGGCCGGATTATCCGGGTTAGAAAACTGATCCAGAACAATCCCCTTACCCTGTTGTTCCATCTCGCGGGACCGGTCAATAGCCCCTTCCATACTGTCTTTTGCCGGAGTCAGGATAATATCAGCACCAAAGGCTTTCATAATACCGCGACGTTCTTCACTCATATTATCAGGCATAATCAGCACCATTTTATAACCTTTAATAGCGGCGGCCATTGCCAGGGCAATACCGGTATTGCCACTGGTGGCTTCTATCAGGGTATCTCCAGGCTTAATGTCACCGCGTTGTTCAGCACGGTCAATCATACTCAGTGCCGGCCGGTCCTTAACCGAACCGGCGGGATTATTGCCTTCAAGCTTGACCAGAATAGTATTGGTGGTTTCACCGGGCAGACGTTGTAAACGAACCAGCGGAGTATTACCAACGAAGTCTTCTATAGTGGGGTATTTCATTTTTTAAAATGCCTGTAAATAGTGCCTGTAATAAAATGCAGTAATAAATTATAATTATTCACCTGAATTAATCATACTGTAAATAATCATTATTTGGGAGAATAAATGCCTGAAAACCTCGACATTCTTAATCTGCAGGCAGCACTTAAAGTGGTTTCCGGAAACAAAAAGCTGGCCAATGATTTACTGGCCATGTTTATAAAGGAAATTCCCAACTATATACAAAGTGTCCAGACACTTTTACAGGAAGGCGACAAGGAAGCATTAAAAGCCGTTGTCCATAAAATTCACGGCGGCCTGCGTTATCTGGGTGCACCGGCTTTAATGGCGGTGGTCAGTCAGACCGATGCCCATCTGTTTGATTTAAGTGACACTGAATTGAATAAAGATGTTAACAGGATGGTTTTTGAAATGGAGCGTATTAAGGAAACAGGCTCTTATCCTGATTGAAACATTTACCTGGCCAGACCGGAGGCTACTTCCACTTTCCAGTTTAATTTATCTGCCGGTACTTTATCCCCCAGTAAATTGTCATCCAGCAGCAGATAGGCTTCAATATCTCTGGATTTTAGCGCATCCAGCCGTGTTCTTACAGTATGCATTAAACTGTTAATCAGCTCACATTGGTCCAGTTTCGGTGCTTTGGAATTTTGTGGGCAATTATAAAAAGACACTTTTAAATCAACTGACTGGAGTCGATATTTAGAAGATTTATTAGTAATTTTAGCCGTCAGTTTATAATAAGCGCCATAAGCCCACTGGTGCTTAATATCTGATAACTGAATTTGTTCAGGGGGGATCAGGCTTTTGTGAATTTCAACCCGTTTGTCTTCATAGAAATACAGGAACACGGCCAGAGCTATCAATACCACAACCAGAGCTATTTCTATTTTACCGGCTTTAGGATTTTTTACAGTCAGCCAGGCCAGCAGAAATACCACAACTGATGCTGCTACCACCCCTATTATAAAGCCCATCAAGATTTACCTGTAGTGATTAATTGAGGATGATAATTATTAATCCTGTTTACTGACCCTTCGCTGCTGTACCGCTTCAGCCAGATCGGTCAGGACATCAAAACTGTCTTCCCAGTTTATACAGGCATCGGTAATACTCTGACCATATGCCAGATCATCTTTATTTACACAATCCTGACGCCCTTCAACCAGATTACTTTCTATCATGGCACCCATAATGCGGGTATCGCCATCGGCTACCTGCTGAGCAACATTTTTAGCGACTTCAATCTGTTTTTTAAATTGTTTCTGACTATTGGCATGACTAAAGTCAATCATCAGATTGGGCTTAATATGACACTTTTTCAGTTGTTCTGCAACTTCATTCACATGGGTGGTATCATAGTTGGGTTCTGTCCCACCGCGAAGAATAATATGACAGTCTTCATTGCCTTCCGTTGAAAAAATAGCTGATTTACCCTGTTTGGTCACTGACAGAAAAACATGAGGACGTGAAGCCGACAAAATAGCATCAATGGCAATACGGACACCACCGTCGGTAGCGTTTTTAAAACCCACCGGACAGGACAGGCCGGAAGCCAGTTCACGATGAACCTGACTTTCTGTGGTTCTTGCGCCAATGGCACCCCAGCTAATCAAATCGGCGACATATTGAGGACTGATTAAATCCAGAAATTCTGTTGCCGTGGGAACACCCATACCGTTAATATGTGCCAGCAGTTCCCTGGCCTTGCCCAGTCCCTTATTGATTTCAAAGGAATTATTCAGATCGGGATCATTGATTAATCCCTTCCATCCCACCGTTGTTCGAGGCTTTTCAAAATAGACCCGCATAACAATAAGCAGGTCTTTTTCCAGCTTTTCACGCGCAGTTTTAATCAGTCCTGCATATTCTTTTGCCGCATCCGGATCATGAATGGAACAGGGACCAATAATAACCACCATTCGATCATCCTGTCCGTTTAGAATATTATGTATGGCCTGACGGGTTTCAGTAACGGTCTTACGTGCATCTTCCGTACTGGGGAATTGCTTGTGAATGACCTCAGGAGCCACTACTTCTTTGATGCCGCGAATTCGTAAGTCGTCAGTTTTGTTTATCATTCCAATGCGTCCGGGAGCTGGTAAATTAAGTTTTCAGTTTTAAGTGCTGTTTTTTTGGATTTAAAAAACAGAAGATTATAACACAGGCATATTCAGGCAGAATAAAAAACCGGCATAAAGCCGGTTTTTTTAGCAAGGCATTCTGTCATTACTTAACGGAATCAACAGAAACGATTTTATCTCCGGCATGTATCCAGTTTTTTATTCCATGCTGCAAATGATAGACCTGGTTATAACCCAGTTTACCATCCAGATAGCGAGCCACCTGTGACGTTCTGTTACCGGAACGACAGACCAGTATAAACTTATCATTTTTACCGGCAATTTTATTCAGTTCTGCCAGCCATTTATTAAGGTTATATTTGCCTCGTGCATCAAAAAATGTCATTAAATGGCTGCCCGGGATTACACCTGTGGACTTCCATTCATCCGGGGTTCTAATATCAATAACCGGTATATTTTCATCCATCATTTTTTGCATTTGTTCATTACTCAGTCCATGTACCTGGGCATTTGCTGATACCGAGATAAACAGACTGATAATCAGTAATAAATATTGAAACTTAAAATACTTCATATTGTTAACCCTGTCAGATTTTATATATTGGAATTTTAGCATACTCTAATTTAGATAGACAAAAAAAAGCACAGGAAATTCAGTCTTATGCTTTTGATCTGCAACCCCCTCAATCCCCCTTCTAAAGAAGGGGGAAGTTAAAAGCTTAAACTAATTAGTTGGAACGCATCTGAAATAATTCCTGCTCAGATTTCATTCCCAGTTTTTTAAATAACCATATTGCTGGGCAAAAACCGGTAAATGAGCTTTGCAGCATATTAAAACCAACAAAAAGAGAAAACCAGGCCCAGTTAATATTTACAAATAAAGTCAGTAAGGTGCTGATAATAATCATAACACTGGCCAGAATAAAAACTGCGCGTTCAATAGACATTGTTGTCTCCTTTTCAATAATATTGCATAAATTTTATAATCAGTATTCTCTAATATTTAAGCTTGTTTGACAAGCACCTAAAAGAATAGACTTTGGGGCTTAATAATTAGACAAAAGTCTGTAATCAGGGTATAAACAAAAACTTAAAAATTCATGCAGACAGCCCAAAATTCTCAAATGCCTGTTAAAATTATCGTTCTGGCATATTCCAACCTGTTTGTTGATGGTCTGTTGCGTATTCTATGACCCTGGAGAAGAAAGCACCGGCTCAGAAAAGTCACCTCCAGTTAATCACGAAAGTTAATAAATCCAAACAAAAAGAGTTAAACAAATAGTGTCTATTCTGCATTCTTTTCTGAAACATTGTCTGCTTCTGGGTTTTCTTGTTATATCCCCTTTGGCTTTATCTGACAGCCTGAGTATTTCCGTCGATGATGGCAATGAAATGGAGGTTATTCAGTATCCTGCCAGGGGTGATAAGCTTATGGTAGTTTTGCCTTCAGAACATGGTGTAACCGATGGCCTGACCAATCTTGCTCTAAGCCTGCAAAAACAGGGTGTCGAGACCTGGATAGCGGCTCCGTTCAGCAGTCTTATGCTGCCGAACCTGGAATCCAGTTTAAAAAAGATCCCGCTTGAAGCTTATGTAAAACTACTGAATAAAGCAGAATCAAGCGGCAAAAAAATCTACCTGTTCAGTAATGATAACGGCACGGAAAACCTGTTACTGGCGGCCCGCCAGTGGCAGTTGAAAAAACATGCCCTTATTTACGGCGTCATACTGATTTCCCCAAACTTTTATATTACCACCCCGACCGCCGGCAATAACGGACTATTACTGCCCATTGTTCGCGCCAGCAATTTGCCGGTTTTTATCTTTCTGCCGGCAAAATCCACTCTGACTCTGCAAATTAAGGATACTGTTAAGGCGCTTGAACAGGGCGGCAGTGATGTTTTTGTACAGGTGCTTAAAAATGTCCGGGCCCGTTTCTTTTTTCGCAATGATGCCACCGATGCTGAAGTAGAAACCTTTCCTAAACTCAGTAAGCATATTATCAGGGCCATGAAGGTGATGACTGCCTATGCCCGCCCGAGAAAACCGGCACCCTTAGCCAAGCAAAAACAGATAGTCAGAAAAAAAACCACGGGCAAACTACAACAATATACCGGAACCGTTACGTCGGATAATTTTTCCATCAGGGATATTAATAATAAACAACATTCTCTACAGGATTATCAGGGCAAAGTGGTCATTGTTAATTTCTGGGCGAGCTGGTGTCCGCCCTGTGTCCATGAAATGCCGTCCATGTCGGCATTAAAAGATAAAATCGGGGCAGATTATTTTGATATACTGGCTATTAATCTTGGAGAACCGGCTGAAGACATTGCTGTTTTTCTAAAAGCCCATCCTGTCAACTTCCCCATATTGCCTGACCTGCAGCAGAAACTGGCAAAAACCTGGAAAGTTTTTGCTTTTCCAACCAGTTATATTATTGACAAAAAAGGCAATATCCGTTATTCCGTTGCCGGAGGTATAGACTGGAATACACCACAGGTCAGACAGGTGATTGAGAAATTACTAAAGGAAGATTAAATCACGATAAAATAAGTCCGCTAAGAATTTAAAAAGACGGTACAGACTTCTTTATTACCTTTATCCTGGTATTCCAGTTGCTCAAAGCTGTGTTCCCGTGACAAGGCAATTCCACGACGATGCTCATAAAACACCTGTCTTTCATCAGTGATCGCAACAGTAATACGATCCGGCACCATTTTAAATGGCCTTGACCATAACGGGTAGCAAGTGTCTGTTTTAATGCTCCCTGGTTTCCATAAACTCAATTTCAGGCCAGCGCTCCATAGTCAGGTTCAGATTTACCCGGGTTGGTGCTATATAGGTTAGATCACCGGCACCGTCCAGAGCAAGATTATCACTGAGTTTCTTTTTAAATTCTTCCAGCCTGTTTTCATCTTCACAGGCAACCCAACGGGCTGTCTGTACATTAACCGGTTCAAAGTCACAGTCCACCTTGTACTCGGTTTTAAGACGTTCCTTGACCACATCAAACTGCAGAATACCCACGGCACCCAGGATCAGGTCATTATTATTGAACGGCTTAAATAACTGGGTCGCACCTTCTTCACTGAGCTGTTCCAGTCCTTTTAATAAGGCTTTCATACGCATGGGATCTCTGAGCCGGGCACGGCGAAACAATTCGGGGGCAAAGTTGGGAATGCCGGTAAACTTAAGTTCCTCACCCTGGGTAAAGGTATCACCGATACGGATAGTGCCGTGATTATGCAGGCCGATAATATCACCGGAATAAGCGGTTTCCACATGGGAACGATCCTGGGCCATAAAGGTAATGGCATTAGCCACCTGGACATCTTTACCAATACGCACATGGCGCATTTTCATGCCCCTTTCGTATTTTCCAGAACAGATCCGCATAAAGGCGACCCGGTCACGATGCTGGGGATCCATATTGGCCTGGATCTTAAACACAAAGCCCGTCATTTTATCTTCTGCAGCATCAACAACTCTGGTTAAAGTGGCACGATTCTGCGGGGGCGGTGCATAATCAACAAAAGCGTCCAGCATTTCATCCACACCAAAGTTATTAATGGCCGAACCAAAAAATACCGGGGTTAATTCACCGGCCAGAAACAGCTCCAGATCAAATTCATTACTGGCACCGCGAACCAGTTCGACTTCTTCACGAAGTTCTTCGGCCTGATCGCCGATCAGTTCATCCAGACGGGTATTATCCAGTCCTTCAATGACCTCACCGGACTGGATCCTGCCTCCATGGGTCGAAGAAAACATGTGAATTTTGTCGTTATAAAGATGGTAGACCCCTTTAAAACGCTTACCCATACCTATAGGCCAGGTGATAGGGGCACAGGCAATTTTAAGAACTTCTTCCACCTCATCCATTAAATCAATGGGATCACGCCCTTCCCTGTCCAGTTTGTTAATAAAGGTCAGAATCGGGGTATCGCGCAGGCGGCAGACCTCCATTAATTTAACGGTACGCTGTTCTACACCCTTAGCCACATCAATAACCATCAGAGCGGAGTCTACTGCGGTCAGGGTACGGTAGGTATCTTCAGAGAAATCTTCATGTCCAGGCGTATCCAGCAGATTAATAATGCATTCTTTATAAGGAAACTGCATAACGGATGAAGTGACCGATATACCCCGTTCCTTTTCCATATCCATCCAGTCTGATGTAGCATGACGTGCAGCCTTTCGGCCTTTAACCGTACCGGCCATCTGAATAGCTCCACCATACAGGAGCAGCTTTTCAGTCAGGGTTGTTTTACCCGCATCCGGGTGAGAAATAATAGCGAAGGTACGACGACGCCTTATTTGCTCTAAAAAATCACTCATAGTAAAACTCAATCATTTAATTCAAAAAAACTCACAGGCAAATAACTGGGCATCTTCTTTACCCTGTTTTGCCGGATAATAATTACGTCGGACGCCAATTTCATTAAACCCCATATTCTGATACATCTGTATTGCAATGTGGTTAGACATTCTAACTTCGAGATACATGGTTTTAGCACCATTATCACGAAAATGATCCATTAACCATTGTAAAAACTGCTGTCCATAACCCCGATGCTGATATTGAGGTGCAATACAGATATTCAGCAGGTGGGCCTCATCCAGTACGGTACTGATAAAGGCATAACCACGGATCTCATCATCCTGTTCATACACAAAACTGTGGTAGCCCACCCGAAGACAGTCTGCCAGCAGACCCATGGTCCAGGGAAACTCATAACTGGCCTGCTCTATAGCATAGACCGGTTCCAGATCAAAGCGGGTCATTGTACGGATAAATGGTCCGATAGACAAACTGGATTCAGCCATACTTAAGCTTCAGAGCCGGATTGAATGATTTGTTTAATCAGCAGCAGATCGGATAAGGCGGCTTTTTTATCCAGTGGATTGCGCAACAGGTAATCCGGGTGAAAGCTCACCAGTGCCGGATAATCCTGACCGGCAATATTTAAACTATGTAACTGACCACGCAATTGTTTAAAGGTTTTAGTGGTTTTTAATAAGATTCTGGCTGGGTTTATACCCAGAATAACAATTAATTTAGGCTTAAGTTGTTGTATCTGTTCTTCCAGAAATACAGAGCATTGCTGAGCATCAGCATCACTTACTACAAAGTCCTGCAGGGAATGACACTTAACCAGACCACTGTAATAATACTGCTGTTCAATGCCGATGGTCGTCAGCATTTTATGAAACAGATGCCCGCGAGTGTCAGTTAGATAATGACCGGCTCGATCTTCTTCAGCATTGGGTGCATCGCTGATAAAAAATACCGGGGCATTGGGAAAACCCTGCCCTGACAGACTGTTAAGACGCTGACTGCGTCCCGGACAGAGCTGACACCCGGAAATTTTCTGTTCCAGGTCATTATCCAGTATAAAATGCTCAGTCTCAGTATCTTCCTGCCGATCCGGTTTTCCATGGTCGGAAGTTTTTGTTTCAACGGGTACTGCAGGTGTTTGTTCCGTTTGAACGGGTTCGGAAACTGCTTTCTGTACGGGTTCAGAATAATATTCAGATGGAGCAGGAATGTCTGGCTCAGAGGATACCGGCTCCATTTCCTCTGTAAAGTCTCCGCTCTCCTGCTGTATTAAAGGTTGCTGCTGTTCTTTTTTCTTTGCAGGCTCAGAAACCGGTTTTATTGGTACAAACTGTTCACTTTGAACGGTCTGCAATAAATCCGTATCATCTTTTACAGGCTCAGGAATATCTTCGTCAAACGGTGCATCTTTCAGCCGCCAGGACTGTATGCCCATGGCCTGCAGATATTCCTGTATTAATGCATTATCCGGCATTGTGGTCATTAAAGCTGCGGATGAGCCCGTTCAGTGGCCTGGATCAGTTTGTTCAGCGCATTGATATAGGAGCGAGCCGAAGCAATGACAATATCGGTATCCGCACCCTGGCCATTAACAATTCGGCTGGCTTTTTCAAGACGAACGGTGACATCTCCCTGAGCATCGGTACCGCTGGTAATATTATTAACAGAATAAAGTTTTAATTCAGCTTCACTATTCACAATAGCTTCAATGGCTTTAAAGGCGGCATCGACAGGTCCACTGCCGGCTGCAGTAGCCGACTGTTCTTCACCATCCACCAGCAGGCTGATACTGGCTACCGGTGTTTCTCCGGTTTCTGAGCAGACTTTAAGAGACAGCAGTTTAATCCTCTCATCTCTGGAAGCTACAGTTTCTGAAACCAGTGCCTGCAGATCATCATCAAAGATTTCATGTTTCTTGTCCGCCAGTTCCTTAAAGCGGGCAAAGGCCTGATTCAGGCTTTCTTCGGATTTAAATTCAATACCCAGATCTTTCAGACGGCTTTTAAGTGCATTACGGCCGGAGTGTTTGCCAAGAATAATATGGTTTTCTTTCCAGCCCACATCTTCGGCACGCATAATTTCATAGGTTTCACGGTTTTTAAGTACACCGTCCTGATGAATACCGGATTCATGAGCAAAAGCATTGGCACCTACAATGGCCTTGTTGGGCTGTACCGGGAAACCGGTTATACCGGCCACAACCCGGGAAGCCGGTACAATCTGGGTGGTATCAAGACTGGTATCACAGGGAAAGACATCCTGACGGGTACGAACCGCCATGACCACTTCTTCCAGTGCTGCATTACCGGCCCGCTCACCCAGACCGTTAATAGTACACTCTACCTGACGGGCTCCCTGTAAAACAGCAGATAAGGAGTTAGCCACTGCCAGCCCCAGATCATTATGACAATGCACTGAAAATACGGCTTTATCGGAATTTGGAATTTTTTCAAGCAGGTTATGGATCAGCTGACCGAACTGGTGAGGAATGTTATAACCGACGGTATCGGGAATATTAATAGTAGAAGCACCGGCATCAATAACTGCCTCGATAACCCGGCATAAAAAGTCCAGATCGGAACGGCCGGCATCTTCAGGAGAAAATTCCACATTGTCGGTATGCTGGCGGGCACGTTTAACCGCGGCTACGGCCTGTTCCACCACCTGCTCCGGGGTCATGCGCAGTTTTTTCTCCATATGGATGGGAGAAGTAGCAATAAAGGTATGGATTCTGGAGGAATTAGCGCCTTTTAAGGCTTCACCGGCCCGGTCAATGTCTCTGTCCAGTGCTCTGGCCAGACCGCACACGGTACTGTCTTTTATGGTATCCGCAACGGCCTTGACTGACTCAAAATCTCCGGGACTGGCAATAGGGAAACCCGCTTCTATAATATCCACCTTCATGCGTTCCAGCACTTTGGCGATGCGGATTTTTTCTTCTCTGGTCATGGACGCACCGGGACTCTGTTCCCCGTCGCGCAATGTGGTATCAAAGATTATTAATTTATCAGTCATGCTTCACTCCAGTTAAGGAGTGATATTTTATCATAGTCCGCTGATACTGATAATAGGCATTTTATGTGCCTGAGCTTTTTATTTATATGCTAACGTGTTTTACTTGGCTTTTTTAAAGTTACGCATAATATAACCCACAAGACCCGAAAACGTGTAGAGGGCAAAAATACTGAACAGGATAAACGGCGGCTGGTATACAATAAAAACAAACACCAGTACCATTATTAAAATAGTGACAAATGGCACTTTGTTTTTTAAGTCGAGATCTTTAAAACTGCGGTATTTGACGTTGCTTACCATAAGCAGTCCGGCGCCAATGGTCATAATCATAACCAGGTATTTCAGACTTTCACCATCAATCTGGTTTTCAGCACAGAGCCAGACAAAACCAACCACGAAACCCGCAGCCGCCGGACTGGCCAGGCCCTGAAAATAACGTTTATCGGCATGCCCAATCTGGGTATTAAAGCGTGCCAGACGCAAAGCCGCACTGACCACATAAATAAAGGCCGCAATCCAGCCGATTTTGCCCAGAGCGGATAATGACCAGGTATACATAATTAAGGCCGGTGCAATACCAAAGGAAATCATATCTGAAAGACTGTCGTATTCAGCACCAAAATCACTCTGGGTATTGGTCATACGCGCTACCCTTCCATCCAGCCCATCCAGGATCATGGAAATAAAAATAGCCAGGGCGGCCGCCTCAAACCGGTCATTCATAGCGGCAATAACGGCATAAAAACCACCAAACAGTGCGCCGGTAGTGAAAAGGTTAGGTAACAGATAAATACCACGACGTTTCTTTTTCTTAGAAACAGAATCTGTAGCAGCGTTTTCTTCTAAACTAACCAGTTTGGTAACTGTGTCGTTATTTTCTGGTTCGTTATTTTGCGGGTCTTCCATAATTATTAATATCTATACGCCATTTTTAAAATACAAGATTAACAAATCAGCCGGCAAAAAAATAGCCTGACCGGCTTTATACCGGACAGGCTATTTTACTCTGTATTAAAAAAGTCTTAGTTTTTGTCTTTATCAACCAGGGCGTTTTCAGTGATCCACGGCATCATGGCACGCAGTTTAGCACCCGTCTGCTCAATAGGATGGGCTGCATTATTACGACGCCAGGCGGTCATTTCTGGATAGTTGGTCTGACCTTCAAGGATAAAGCGTTTGGCATATTCACCGTTCTGAATATTATTAAGGGCTTCCTGCATGGCTTTACGGCTTTCATCATTTATAACTTTAGGACCCGTGACATATTCGCCGTATTCCGCATTATTGGAAATGGAGTAGTTCATATTGGCAATACCACCCTCATACATCAGGTCTACAATCAGTTTTAGTTCATGCAGACACTCAAAGTAGGCCATTTCAGGGGCATAACCAGCTTCAGTCAGAGTTTCAAAACCGGCTTTAACCAGTTCTACTGCACCGCCACATAATACCGCCTGCTCACCAAATAAATCGGTTTCAGTCTCATCTTTAAAGGTAGTTTCAATAATACCGGTACGGCCGCCGCCAACACCAGAGGCATAGGACAGAGCCACATCTTTGGCTTTACCGGAAGCATCCTGGAATATGGCAATCAGGTCTGGAATACCGCCGCCCTTAACAAACTCGGAACGAACGGTATGTCCAGGAGCCTTAGGAGCAATCATAATGACGTCCAGATCAGCACGGGGAACAATCTGGTTGTAATGAATACTAAAACCATGAGCAAAAGCCAGAGTAGCGCCCTGCTTGATGTTAGGTTCGATTTCATTTTTATATAATTGAGACTGAAACTCGTCTGGAGTCAGAATCATAACCAGGTCAGCGTCTTTAACTGCATCAGGAGTATTTTTTACCGTCAGACCCGCGGCTTCAGCCTTCGCTGCAGAAGATGAACCTTCACGCAGAGCAATGGTGACATCCACACCGGAATCTTTCAGATTGTTTGCATGAGCATGGCCCTGAGAACCATAACCAACGATGGTGACTTTCATGCCCTTAATGATAGAAAGATCGCAATCCTTATCATAATATATATTCATTATCAAAACCTTATAGTTAATTTTTAAAATAGCTCTTAATAGTAGTTAATGGTTTTCAGCCGTTTTAATTACTTAATACGGATAAAAACCAGACGGATTCTAAAGCATTTTATTATCTACACATGCAGTGCGGAATTGCCTCTGGCAATACCCATAACACCGGAACGTACAGTTTCCAGAATACTGTCACATTCAAAAGAACCGACAAAAGCATCCAGTTTATCACTGGTGCCGGTTAATTCAATGGTGTATGAATTCGGTGTAACATCGACGATATTGCCACGAAAAATTGTGGTTAAGCGCATTATCTCGTCACGTTTACTGCCCGTAGCCTTAACCTTAATCAACATCATTTCACGCTCTATATGAGAGTGGCCGTGAACATTGAGATCATTGAGTTTTACCACATCAATCAGTTTATTTAGCTGCTTGGTGATCTGTTCAATAATTTCATCAGAGCCGCGGGTGACCAGGGTCATACGCGATAAGGTCGGATCTTCTGTCGGTGCTACTGTCAGAGACTCAATATTATAGGCCCGTGCAGAAAAAAGACCGGCTACCCGTGACAGAGCCCCGGCTTCGTTTTCAAGTAAAATAGATATAATATGTCGCATTTTTTATCTTTAACCTTATCTGTTAAACCAGTTCACTGTCCGGGGCCAGTTCCATTTCATGCTGCCCTTTGCCGGCCGCAATCATGGGATAAACATTTTCTTCACGGTTAGTGATGAAATCAATAAAGACCAGCTTGTCTTTCATGGCGAAGGCTTCTTTTAAAGCATCTTCTACATCACTGGTTTTATCAACCTGCATACCGACATGACCATAACTTTCTGTTAACTTAACAAAGTCAGGAATGGAATCCATATAGGACATGGCATAACGTCCTTCATAAAAAAACTCCTGCCACTGTCTGACCATACCCAGGTAACGGTTATTCAGATTGATGATTTTTATAGGCAGCTGGTACTGCATACAGGTAGCCAGCTCCTGAATATTCATCTGAATACTGCCCTCACCAGTGACACAGGCCACGGTCTGATCAAGATGAGCCAGCTGCACACCAATAGCCGCTGGAAGACCAAAGCCCATAGTGCCCAGACCACCGGAATTGATCCACTGTCTGGGCTTATCAAACTTGTAGTACTGGGCCGCAAACATCTGGTGCTGACCTACATCAGAAGTAATATAAGCATCCCCTTTGGTCACTTCATACAGTTTTTCTATGACGTATTGAGGCTTGATAACCTTGGTCTTTTTATTGTATTTCAGGCAGTTCTTTTTGCGCCATTGTCTGATTTTTTTCCACCAGTCCTTAATGGCTTCCTGATCGGTATTATCCTGGTCATCTTTTAACAGTTTCAACATGGATGTCAGAACATCGTCCACATCACCCACAATAGGCACATCCACTTTAACATTTTTAGAAATAGAGGACGGGTCAATATCAATATGAATAATTTTGGCGTTAGGACAGAAATGCTCCAGATGACCGGTAATACGATCATCAAAACGTGCCCCTACTGCAATCAGCACATCAGTTTCGTGCATGGCCATATTAGCTTCATAAGTACCGTGCATACCCAGCATACCCAGCCACTGTTCATCAGTAGCAGGATAAGCACCCAGCCCCATTAAGGTACTGGTTATTGGAAAGCCCAGTCGCTGCACCAGAGCTCTTAATGACTGAGAAGCATTGGACAGCACCACACCGCCGCCAGTATAAAAAACCGGACGCCTGGCACGTTTGATCAGTTCCATGGCCTTTTTAATCTGGTACTGATGTCCCTTGATTACTGGGTTATAGGAACGCATACTGATGGTCGGCATATAGCTGTATGGGATCTTGATATTCGGATCGGTTATGTCTTTAGGAATATCAATCAGTACAGGACCCGGACGACCGGTGGAGGCAACATAAAAGGCTTTTTTCAGCGTCTCAGCCAGGTCTTTAACATCTTTTACCAGGAAATTATGTTTTACACAGGGGCGTGAAATACCCACAGAATCCACTTCCTGAAAAGCATCACTGCCGATAACAGCCGTAGGTACCTGACCTGATATAACCACCAGTGGAATAGAATCAAGATAAGCGGTTGCAATACCGGTTACAGCATTGGTCATACCGGGACCAGAGGTAACCAGAGCCACACCCGTTTTACCGGTGGAACGGGCATAGCCGTCAGCCGCATGCACGGCTGCCTGTTCGTGACGAGCCAGAATATGTTTGACTTCATCTGCTTTAAACAGCGCATCATAAATATGCAGTACTGCACCGCCCGGATAACCGAACAGGTACTCAACACCCTCATCTTTGAGGAACTGCGCAATAATTTCGGAACCTGATAATTCCACTATTTACTCCCGTATAACCTGATACAAATTTTTCTTGGTTTTATTTCTTGTAAATGTTATCAATCGTAAATGACCATAATTTAAATGACCAAAACGGATATCTGAAAGACATTTCTTTAACTTAAATTAATCCTGCATTATACCCTGTAAAAACGGGCGTTTCAGCAAAAAACAGGCTCAGGAGTACAAAAAGTGCTAATAATTTATGAGAAAAACAGAATATTCTGGAAGATTTAATTAGGAACAGTAAGTTTGGCGGGAATGGATAAATAAAATAGAAACAGGGGGAACAATTTATCCCCTCAGTTAGAGGGGATAAATTGCATCTGAATTATAGCTTGTCAGCTTCTTCAGCCAGATACTCAGCGACACCGTCTGGAGTTGCCTTCATTCCTTTTTCACCTTTGTGCCAGCCTGCTGGACAGACTTCACCATGCTCTTCAGTAAACTGCAGTGCATCGATCATACGCAGCATTTCATCAATGTTACGACCTAATGGCAGATCATTAACAACCTGGTGACGAACAACACCGTTCTTGTCAATCAGGAAAGAACCACGGAAAGCAACACCGCCTGCTTCTTCTACATCATAATCCTGACAGATAGTGTGCTTAAGATCAGCAACCAGAGGATACTTAACCGGACCAATACCACCTTCATTGATAGGAGTATTTCTCCAGGCCAGGTGAGTAAAATGAGAGTCAATGGAACAACCGATGACTTTAACACCACGAGAGGTGAACTCTTCAATACGGTGATCAAATGCAATCAGTTCAGAAGGACATACGAAAGTAAAATCCAGTGGGTAGAAGAATAAAACAGCATAGCTGTCTTTAATATAATCACCGAAATTAAAATCTTCTTTAATTTCACCGTCGCCCATAACAGCATTTGCAGTAAAATCGGGAGCCTGTTTGCCAACAAGTACGCTCATTATTCATTTCTCCTAATGAAATATTATTAATAGTGTTTGTCGTTTAAGTTTATAAGTATATTACTAAAACAATAAATACCCCACTTATTTAGTGAGTTATTTTAGAATGACTCTAAATTAAAAGCAAGAATAAGTTTTAATTTTTTTGCGATCAACAACTACATATAAACATTCTATTTTAATAAGGCACGACCCTCTCAAATTCAAGAGCCAATTTCAGTCGGATTCAGCTACGTAATTTTGCAAAAGCATTCGCCATGGCATTATTGGCCGGTGTAGCCTGCTCTATTTTACGTTTGTGTCTACCCTGGGCTGGCCGCATGGGTTCACCGGAGCGTTTTTGCGGTTTTTCGGCTTTTTCATTCAGACGCATGGTTAATGCTATACGGTTACGTTTTAAATCCACCTCAACCACTCTGGCCTTAACTACATCGCCGGCTTTCACAATATCCCGGGGATCTTTAACAAACTTATCGGCCAGCTGGGAAATATGAACCAGGCCGTCCTGATGCACCCCGATGTCTACAAATGCACCGAAGTTGGTCACATTAGTTACCACCCCTTCCAGGATCATTCCTTCTTTCAGATCTTTTGGTGATTCGACACCCTCAACAAAACTGGCTGTTTTAAATTCAGGGCGCGGATCCCGTCCGGGTTTTTCCAGTTCTGCAAGTACATCCCTGACCGTGGGTTCACCAAAATTTTCATCGGTAAACTGGGCTGGATTTAAGGAACGAAGGAAGGATTTATCTCCAATTAAGTTACGGATATCCCGATTACAGCTGGCGGCAATTTTTTCCACCAGGGGGTAAGTCTCAGGATGTACTGCGGAACCATCCAGGGGATTGTCGCCATTCATTACCCTTAAAAAACCGGCAGATAACTCAAAAGCCTTATCACCCATGCGGGATACTTTCAGCAATTCTTTACGACTTTTAAAAGCACCGTTCTGCTCGCGATACGCCACAATATTACTTGCCTGGGTACGACTGAGACCGGAAACCTGAGTTAATAAGGGTACCGATGCTGTGTTTAAATCAACACCAACACCATTTACACAATCCTCCACCACAGCATCCAGCTTTTTACTTAATTGGGTCTGACTGACATCATGCTGATACTGTCCCACACCAATGGATTTGGGATCAATTTTAACCAGTTCTGCCAGCGGATCCTGTAAACGCCGGGCAATGGAAACCGCCCCGCGCAGAGAGACATCCAGTTCAGGAAACTCATGTGCAGCCAGTTCCGAAGCAGAATACACAGAAGCACCAGCTTCTGATACGACTACTTTGCTTAAGCGCAGTTCGGGTACCTGTTTAATGACATCCGCTGCCAGTTTGTCAGTTTCCCGTGAGGCTGTACCATTGCCAATGCTGATCAGTTCTGCTGAATGCTTTCTGGCCAGGGCGGTCAGGGTATGTACAGACTGCTCCCATTGATGTTTTGGGGCATGGGGATAAATAGTAGTGCTGTCCAGTAATTTACCTGTGGCATCCACCACAATAACTTTAACTCCGGTTCGAATGCCCGGATCCAGCCCTATAGTAATTTTCTGTCCTGCCGGTGCAGCCAGCAGTAGATCTTTGAGGTTATTGCCAAATACATCAATAGCGGCTTCTTCAGCGTGTTCCCGTAGACGTTTTTTTAAATCCATATCCAGAGCGGTTTTTAACTTGATTTTCCAGGTCCACTTAACCACCTCCATCAGCCATTTATCGGCCGCTCTGCCCTGGTCTTCAATATTAAAGAAACGGGCAATTTTATGCTCCATGGTTGATAGCGTACCAGGGGCCGGATCTTCATCCAGTTCTGTGGAAATACTTAAAAAACCTTCCTTACGGCCTCTGAATAGTGCCAGGATACGGTGTGAGGGCATTTGTTCCAGTTTCTCTCTGGTATCAAAATAATCAGAGTATTTACTGCCTTCCTCTTCCTTACCGGCAATCACTTTAGATATCATCAGGCCGTTTTCCCACAGGTATTCGCGCAAATTTCCGACCAGTTCAGGCGCCAGTGCAAAACGCTCCATCAGGATCTGCCTGGCACCATCAAGCGCCTCTTTTACCGAATTAATCTTTTTATCTGAGTTTATATACTCACTGGCCGCTGTTTCAGGTGATAGCTCAGGATTATCAAGCAGGCTGTCTGCCAGTGGTTCAAGTCCGGCTTCTCTGGCTGTATCCGCTTTGGTTTTGCGTTTAATAATATAAGGTTTGTAGAGGTCTTCCAGACGGGTTTTTGTATCCGCGGCATTTATTTGCTGTTCAAGTACCGGGGTTAATTTACCCTGTTCAGAAATCGCTTTTAAAATAGTGTCTTTTCTATCATTTAATTCCCTCAGATAATGTAAACGCTCATCCAGCAGGCGTAACTGGGTATCATCCAGGCTGCCGGTTACTTCCTTACGGTAACGGGCAATAAACGGCACCGTATCACCCTCATCAAGTAAGGCAATTGTGGCTTCTATCTGAGCCGGTTTAACATTGAGTTCCAGGGCGATTTGCTGGGTGATTTGCTGAGTTTTTGAAACGGGCATACCGTAAAGATTTCCTAATGTTGTTTAAAACAGGAAATCTTAGTTCAGATTAACTTGAGAAGCAAAAAAAAGCCCCTGTTTTTTTCAAGACAGGGGCTTTTTTATTCAGGGAGAGAAAACTGCAATCAGCTTAAAGCAAAATACACAGCCAGGGCTGAGATAATACCAACGGCGGAAGCTATAAAGGTAGCAGTGGTAATTCTAGTAGCCATTTTGTCATTAGACTCATTAATGGCATCAGTAATACGCATCATGGTTTCATGTGCTACTGTGTTGGCCGTATCTCTGGCAGCTTCAATGGCTTTGCTGGTTGATGCCAGGCGGGCAACACTCTTAATTTCTTCCAGAGTTTGGGGATCAATCTTACTGATATTGTCTTTATTTAAATTGTCCAGTTTGGCTTTCAGTTCCTGCATGGAACCCTGAATCTGACTGGAAAGTTTATTAGAGAACGAATTAATACGAATATCAAAGGTTTTTTCTGCAATAGTCTGAGCCATATCTTCATCACAGAGTTTCAGCTCATTACGAAACTTGGACAATTGCTGCGCGGTTGTACCGATAACCTGGTAACGCACAGCTGCAGCCACTGCAGCTTCTGCTGTCTGGCGAACCATTTTTTCAATATCTTCAGCTGTTATGTGATGGGCATCATTAGAGGCTTCCTGACCCGTTTGAATATGACCAATTTCAGGCAGTTCATTAAGTTTACGCACGACCGCATTTAAACTATCCGCATTGGCTGGTTTAGGCAGGATATCGACAACCCCATGGGAAATGACATTTTTTTCATATTCATCACCATCCTGTGAGGTATACATGACTACAGGAATTACCGCTGTTTCAGGATTGGTTTTAATTTTCTGAACCGTTTCCAGGCCATTCAGACCTGGCATCATATGATCCATAAAAATGGCATCTGGCTGATTGTCTTTAAGGTAGTCCAGCGCTTCTTCACCGGATTCAGCCAGATCTGCAGTAAGATTAATTTTCCCAAGCATTTTACGCAACATAAATCGTGCAGATTTTGAATCGTCCACTACCAGAACGTGTTTTACTGTCATAATCTGATACCCTTAAAACCCGCTATTAGGTTTAATTATTTTTTATTATTCTTAATATATTAAGTCGATGTATAAAATATATCAGCGCAAAACAAGCGGTATAAATAAAAATACTTTATTGTTTTTTAGCACTTATTGCCCTTAATTCTAGTAAAAGATTAAAAAAAAATACAATTAATTAGGACAAGTATTAAACAGAAAGCGATAAACGGTCTGTCTAAAAGCATAAATTTTCTATAATTTACCATAAAAGTGTTCAATAACCAATTGTATTTAAAGATTATTTTATTGTGCTTTTTATGAAAATATTTAGAATTGGTCAAGATGTAACTTATAACGAACAAAATAAGCCTTCAATAATCTGTGATCGGTCTGATAGTAAATTATGCTAAACTCGCCCCTGTGTTAACCGATTCCCTTAAAAAAACCATACAGACGGCCTATTCCAAACTGCTGGAAAGCAAGGAATTAAAACCCCGTTATGGCCAGAAACTGATGATTGCTGATATTGCCCGTATCATCGGCAATATTGATAAAGAAAATCCTGATGTACCCAATATATGCACGCTGGAAGCCGGTACCGGTACCGGTAAAACCATTGCCTATATTGTCTCTGCTCTGCCTATTGCCAGGGAACATAAGAAAAAACTGGTTATATCCACCGCCACCATCGCCCTGCAGGATCAGATACTGCTTAAGGATTTACCAGATATACAGCGTCACAGCGGCCTTAATTTTTCCTTTACCCTGGCTAAGGGACGCAAGCGTTATGTCTGTCTGCACAATCTCGAACAGTTTGTCAGCCAGGGAGATCAGGGTGATCTGCCGCTTGACGCCATACCGGACCGGGAGCGGTTACTGAATAACAAAAACGACATGCAGTTATACCGCTCCCTGCACCAGGCCTGGCAAAACAGGCAATGGGATGGAGAACTGGACAGCTGGAATGAACCCATTACATCCAGCAGCTGGTTTCCCCTGACCTCCGATCAGCATCAGTGCAGTGGTAAACGCTGCTCACAATATAATGAATGTGTTTATTTTAAGGCCAGGGAGTCTGTTTTTAAGGTCGACTGCATCATTGCCAATCATGATCTGGTGATCAGCGACCTCAATATGGGCGGTGGTTATATTCTGCCGCCGCCGGATGAATGCATCTATATCTTTGATGAAGGACACCATCTGCCCTTAAAAGCCCTGAATCATTTTAATTTTTCTTTTCACATTAATGCCGGTATTAAATGGCTGGAACAACTGACTACAACGTTAAATAATTTTGAATCCCTGAGTAAACCTCCGACCAATATTGTCCAGATCATAAAACAGCTGCCGGAACGGGTTAAAGATACGGCACAGGAATGCAAGGAATTACAGAACATCCTGCAGCAGCTTGATTTTCCCAGCCAGAACCCGGCTTTTTCTTCCCGGCAGTCATCCAGCCCGGTGTACCGCTTTGAATTCGGCCGGGTACCGGAAACGATACAGCTTCCCTGTCAGCAGCTGTTACAGCATTATGAAAAACTTTATGGTCATTTACAGACCATAACCAATACCCTTAAAGACACGGTCGAGGGTGAAATAACCGGTTTAAAAAGCGAAGTGGCAGAGCAATGGCTGCCGGTAATTTCTCCCCTGCAGAATCGAGCTGAAGCAGCCATGAACCTTTTTATGTCCTACACGGTAAATGATAAAGTAGATAAGCCGCCTAAAGCCCGCTGGCTGAAAAAAATTGAAGATCAGAACAGTTCCGATCTGGAACTGGCCTGCAGCCCCATTCTGGCGGCCAATACCCTGGAGCAGATCCTCTGGTCCCAATGCTATGGAGCTGTTGTTACCAGTGCCACCATAGCCGCACTGGGCAACTTTGACCGCTTTGTTTTAAATTCCGGTGTTCCCGGTTATTTTAACCGTCTGCCCAGTCCTTTTAATTACCAGGAACATGTTGAATTTATTGTCCCCAAAATGCGCTCCGAAGCTACTCAGTATCAGGCACATACCGATGAAGTGGTTGAGCTGCTGAAAAAGATTATTGATCCGGATAAAGGCACTCTGGTGCTGTTTTCATCTAAAAAGCAGATGAATGATGTGGAATATGAATTACTACGTGATGATGCCATCTGGAAAAAACTACTATTAACCCAGGGCCAGAAAAACAGGCAGGTCATTATTAATGATCATAAAAAGCAGATAGACAAAGGTCAGGGCAGTGTGATTTTCGGCCTGGCCAGTTTTGCTGAAGGCATTGATTTGCCTGGAGACTATTGTGACCATGTCATTATCGCCAAACTGCCTTTTTCCGTACCCGACGATCCAGTGGATGCCTCTTTAACAGAATGGCTGGAATCTCAGGGTAGAAATGCCTTTATGGAAATTGCCGTCCCTGATGCCTCCATCCGTCTGGTACAGGCCTGCGGGCGTTTAATCCGTAAGGAAACGGACAAAGGCAAAATCACCCTGCTGGATAAACGCATTATTACCAAATTTTACGGTAAAAAAATTCTCAATGCCCTGCCGCCTTATAAAATGAGTTTAAATGTGGAAATTTAAAGCTTATAAATTCAATGCTGAACTAAGCTTTCCAAACTTAAAAATATTAACTCCTGAAACATTATTGCAAGGTGCAATAATATGGCAACTTTAACCGTCCGGATACCTGATGATAAACATAGCCGTTTAAAAGCATTGGCTAAACATAGACATGTCAGCGTTAATAAATTAATTGAAGAGCTTTCAACACAAGCACTTGCA
>Ga0256831_1000287_pt1 | contig 26748 bp, 23 predicted proteins | sample 132544metaG_FD_189087 | JGI IMG/M metagenome (GOLD analysis project Ga0256831, IMG submission 189087) | Hydrothermal vent microbial communities from Lau Basin, Pacific Ocean - 132-544 | ecosystem: Environmental > Aquatic > Marine > Hydrothermal vents | place: Pacific Ocean: Lau Basin | collected... | reverse complement strand
GCAATGGCAACAGGTAGCAGACCCACAGGGGTGAGTACCGAATACCTTCCACCAACATCATCGGCGATAACAAAAGTTTTGTATCCCTCCTGATTAGCAAGTGTGCGCAGTACCCCCCGTTTCTTATCAGTAATGGCAACAATACGCTCTTTAATCTCCTCAGCCGAATACTTCTCTTCCATCAGTTGCTTTAATAGTCGGAAGGCAATGGCCGGTTCAGTAGTTGTTCCTGATTTGGAAATTATTACTAGGGCGAACGACTTATCCTTTAGCAGCTCCAACAGTTCGTAGCTGTAGTCCTCGCCAATATTATTACCGGCATACAGAACAACCGGGTTTCGGCGGGTTGCATGCAGGTGATCGAAACTACCTGACAGGGAGTCGATTACTGCTTTGGCACCGAGGTAGCTGCCACCAATACCTATTACCACTACATAGTCAGCAAGTGAGCGAATTTTATTTGCAGTATCTTTAATGTCGGAAAGATGTTTCTGAGATATTGAAGATGGCAGACCTAGCCATCCTAAAAAATCAGACCCTTTACCCGATTTGTTATGCAGCTTCTTATTGCTTGCAAGAACCGTTTTTTCATAGTTCCGGATAGCCTCTTCAGAAACAAAGCCGGTAACTTTTGAAATGTCAATTTTCAGATGTCTCATATTCTATATTATTACTCTGTCGTATATTTAAAGTTATTGGTAAATACAATTAGGCTTTGTTGCATCTCTTCAGAACCTCTTTACCTAAGTTGTTCGGTTAATAGTCGAATCTCTATCGCTGGAGATATTTTCTCATAAATAATATTATAAACAGCATCAGTTATCGGCATATTTACTTTGTATTTTTGGTTTATCTCCCTTATACTTTTCACAGCATAATAGCCCTCAGCAATCATAAGCATCTCCATTTGAGCGTACTTTACCGAATAGCCTTTTCCAAGCATAACTCCGAAATTTCGATTTCTGGAGAATTGTGAATAGGCAGTAACCAGAAGGTCGCCGAGATAGGCAGAGCTTTTAATATCTCTTGAAATAGGATGCACGGTATCGACAAATCGCGTTATCTCCTGAATGCCATTAGATAGAAGCACGGCTTGAAAGTTATCACCATATCTCAGCCCGTGACAAATACCTGATGCAACAGCCATTATATTTTTCAGAACGGCTGAGTATTCAGTTCCGTATATATCATCTGAGATTGTGGTTTTAATGTGTGAACAGGAGAGCATAGATGAGAAACCCCGTGCTTTGTTAACATCCTGAGATGAGATAGTAAGATATGATAACCTCTCAAGTGCAACCTCCTCAGCATGACAAGGGCCGGATATAACTCCCAATGATTCCGGTGGAACTTCATAATATTTATTTATGTAACTGCCTATTATCAAATTCTCATCAGGCACAAGTCCTTTGATAGCAGACACAACAAACTTATTTTTTAGAGGGATGGTTAATGGTTTTAATATATCCTTTAGAAAGGCTGAAGGTATAGCTATCACCAGAATGTCTGACTTCTCTACAATCTCATTTATATCTGTTGAGAGAAAGATATCATCCATATTAAACTCAATGCCTGTAAGATAATTGGGGTTGTGTTTGTATTGACGGAATTTGTCGATAAACTCCTTATTTCTAAAGTGCCAATTTATGGATGAAACATTATTTAAAAGTAATTTTGCTATTGCGGTGGCCCAACTTCCGCTACCAATTATTCCAACTTTTGAGGTTTCATCCATAATTGAGGTTTTAAATAAAAACGGATATTAAGAAAATTAATTATAAAAGACAAATCTCTGTACAAATTGCCTCGATATTTTTGGCCTGCATTATTCATGAATTTTCTCGCAAATGCGCTAAGTCACAAAGAGTAAGTGAATTAATAATTCATGTTCAAAATATTCAATATTAGTAAGTTCAATCAATTTGATTTGCCATCTTATTCTTTATCTCCACGTTGCGCTTTTGTGTCTTTGCGTGATGAATTATTCAGGTTGGAGCGATATAGGTCATCTCCCTTATATCAGCCTCGGCTAAATTTTATTTATGATACCCAGCCCGCAACATCCTCTTTCGACGGGTTCTTCAAACTAAGCTTAAGCTTTTTGTTTAATCCACAAATATCCTGATGCAGTTTATTTGGATTTAATGTCTTTAGCTCCTTAATTGTAAGGATTCCGGTCTTTTGTACAACTGCTACCCACTCATCCGGTATTCCCAGCTTCATGAAACTCTCTTTACTGTCTCTCTCCGGCTTCTTCTCCGGCTTCATCTGAGGGAAGAATAGCACATCCTGAATAGAGGGAGAGTTAGTCATCATCATCGTTAATCTGTCAATCCCTATTCCCATACCCGATGTGGGAGGCATTCCATATTCGAGAGCACGAATAAAATCGTAATCGATATACATCGCTTCATCATCACCCTTCTCCTGAAGCTTCAATTGCTCCTCAAAACGCTCACGTTGGTCGATGGGATCATTAAGTTCCGAGTAGGCATTTGCCAGCTCATGACCGTTAACAAACAGTTCAAAACGCTCAGTCAGATCGGGATTCAAACGGTGCTTTTTACACAAAGGAGACATCTCAACAGGGTAGTCAATAATAAAGGTTGGTTGGATATAGTTATGTTCGCACTTCTCCCCAAATATCTCATCAATAAGTTTGCCCTTCCCCATCGAGTCGTTATGCTCAATCTCCAGTTTGTCGCAAACTTCCCTTATCTGATTTTCGCTCATTCCGCTAATGTCGAATCCGGTGTACTCTTTGATGGCATCGGCCATAGTAACTTTTTTGTAGGGTCTTTTAAAGTCAATGAGCCTGTCGCCCACCTGAACTTCGGTTTTGCCGTGTAGAGCCATAGCCACATTTTCCACCATCTCAGCAGTAAAATTCATCATCCAGTTATAGTCCTTGTATGCTACATAAATCTCTAATGCTGTAAACTCAGGGTTGTGAGTACGATCCATCCCCTCGTTACGGAAATTTCTGGAAAACTCGTAAACACCTTCGTATCCACCTACAATCAGGCGCTTAAGGTAAAGCTCGTTTGCTATCCGCAGATAGAGTGGGATATCCAATGCATTATGATGAGTTACAAACGGGCTTGCCGCTGCGCCACCCGGGATTGGTTGCAGAACCGGGGTGTCAACCTCAAGGTATCCAAAACCGTTAAAGAAGTTTCTGATTGTCTGCATCAGAACTGTTCTCTTTCTGAATGTCTCACGCACCTCAGGATTTACAACAAGGTCGACATAACGTTGACGGTATCGTAACTCCGGATCCGAAAAAGAGTCATAAACCTTACCATCCTTCTCTTTAACAATTGGCAGGGGTTTGAGTGATTTGCTCAGTACCGTAATCTCATTTACGTGGATAGAGGTTTCGCCCACCTGAGTTTTAAAAACGTAACCTTTAATTCCGATAAAATCACCAATATCAAGGAGTTTTTTGAAAACTGTATTGTATAGTGTTTTGTCCTCACCGGGGCAAATCTCGTCTCTGTTAATATATATCTGAATTCGTCCTTCGGAGTCCTGTATTTCGGCAAAAGAGGCTTTACCCATAATTCTGCGGCTCATAATTCTACCTGCCAGAACTACATCTTTAAGGTTTTCCTTTTCAGGGTCAAACTGCTGTTTTACCTCTGTTGAAAAGTGTGTAGTTTTATATTCGTTTGCAGGGTATGGATCTATCCCCAGTTTCCGTAACTCCTGCAGGCTGTTTCTTCTGATAATCTCCTGTTCGCTCAACTCTAAATTGCTCATTCTGTATGGTCTTATTTTCTGTTCTGTGTAAAAAAAGTGCTGCAAAGATAATAAAAAACATTTTGGTTATATATCAAGAGGCTTGCTTGAAGTAAGACCCTCGGTGAGTAGATCTTGTAGTAATGGGCGAAAGAGCCTACTCCATTCTCGGATGTCAGCCGAACAATTGTGAAAAAAAAATCTTAGTCATCTCGCCATATTGTTGCAACCATTTTTTTAAGTAATATTGCCATTAATTCTCTCACAAATTTCAGAGATAGATGGTAAAGACAAAAAGAAAAATATCAAAGCCAGACTGGCTCAAAATAAGACTGCCAAGAACAGAGGAGTATAAGTGGATGAACAGCGTTGTAAAGGAGAACAACCTTCATACTATTTGCACGAGTGGTAAGTGTCCAAATGCTGCGGAGTGCTGGGCAAAAGGAACAGCAACATTTATGATTCTGGGGAATATTTGCACCAGAGCATGTAAGTTTTGTAATGTGGCTACCGGCAACCCGGATCCAGTTGATACGAAGGAGCCTTTACGGATAGCCCGCTCAATTAAAATAATGAAGGTGAAGCATGCAGTTATCACTTCGGTTGATAGAGATGACCTTGAAGATGGAGGAGCCGGAATATGGGTTGAGACAATCCGACAGGTAAAAGAGTTAAATCCAGAGACAACAATGGAGGTTCTGATACCTGACTTTAACGGAAATGAGCCATTGATTAAAATGATTATTGATGCTGAGCCGGAGGTGATCTCCCACAATCTGGAGACAGTAAGGCGACTGACTCCCGGGATTCGTACAAAAGCAAAATATGATGTAAGTCTTGGTGTGCTAAGATATATTGCTAAAAATGGCACTGTAGCTAAATCGGGTATAATGCTTGGCCTTGGAGAGCGCGAAGATGAGGTGCTTGAAGTTATGGATGATCTGCTGGAAGCCGGGGTTTCGGTATTCACAATTGGTCAGTATCTGCAACCAACAGCTGCACATATGCCTGTTAAGGAGTATGTGCATCCCGATATTTTTGCAATGTACAAGGAGATTGGTATGGAGAAAGGGTTTGATTATGTTGAGAGTGCTCCCCTCGTTCGTTCGTCATACAATGCAGCTAATCATATTAAGTAAAAAGGGAGAGGTGCACGAATAAAAGAGAGTGAGACTTAATAAACATTCAATTGTATAAAAGTTATTGACATGTATATTTTTAAAGACCTGGGAGAGATAGAGTATAAGAGAGCCTGGGAGTATCAGGAGGAGTGTTTTAATGAAATTATCAAAGCGAAACTCTATAATCGTGAAAATGAAAACGATAAGAAAGAGGTAACTAACAGGCTGCTTTTTTGCGAGCACCCTCATGTTTATACACTTGGGAAAAGCGGGACTCAAAATAATCTTCTGATAAATGATGATTTCCTGAAAAAAATTAATGCTACATATTTTAAGACAAACCGTGGGGGTGACATAACTTATCACGGACCCGGGCAGATTGTAGGCTATCCGATACTCGACCTTGAGGAGCTGGGATTGAGTGTGAAGGAGTATATCCTGAAGCTTGAAGAGGTTATTATCAGGCTGCTTAAGGATTACAATCTCGAAAGTAGTTTGTTAGATGGTGCAACAGGGGTTTGGCTCGATGTAAACAGTTCAGGACAAACAAGAAAGATTTGTGCAATAGGAGTGAAAGCCAGCCGATATGTTACGATGCATGGCTTTGCATTTAATGTAAATACCGACCTTACATATTTTAATCATATTAACCCTTGTGGTTTTGTGGATAAAGGAGTTACTTCAATGGAGAAAGAGTTGGGTGAAAAACAGGATTTGGAAAAAATTAAGAAACAGTTGTTAAATCACTTCGAGTCTGTTTTTAATGTCTCATTTAAGTGATATTATTAATTATTAGTTGTAAATAGCAGCTTTAATTTCAAAGAGGGAAACTGGTATATGGAAAAAAGATGGGACATAAAGCCCGTGAGTGATGAGAAGACGATAGAGAAGTTGGTGGCGGAGCTACACATTCATCCTGTTCTCTCAAACCTGCTTGTTCAGCGGGGTGTGACAAACTATGAGGAGGCAAAGGCTTTTTTCAGACCAAAATTAACGGATCTGCATAACCCCTTTTTGATGAAAGATATGGAGGAGGGTGTTCACAGGTTGGATATGGCATTCTCCCGAAATGAGAAGGTACTGATTTATGGTGATTATGATGTTGATGGAACAACATCAGTTGCTTTGGTATACTCTTTTTTAAAACTTCATTACAGTAACCTCGATTACTATATTCCTGATAGATATAACGAAGGGTACGGAATATCCCTTAAAGGAATTGACTATGCAGCTGAGACAGGAGCTTCGCTCGTAATTGCCCTTGATTGTGGTATTAAAGCTGTTGATAAGATGGTTTATGCCAGAGATAAAAATATTGATTTTATTATCTGCGACCATCACACTCCCGGCGATACGCTTCCCGATGTTGCTGCATGCCTTGACCCTAAACGTGAAGATTGTAACTATCCTGACAAAGACCTTTCGGGGTGCGGGGTAGGGTTTAAATTCTTACAGGGGTTTTGCCGCTACAGAGACTATAAAGAGTCACAGCTTTTAGACTTGCTCGATCTTGTGGCGGTAAGTATTGCCTCCGACATTGTTCCATTAGTGGGAGAGAATCGCATCATGGCATACTACGGATTACAAAAGCTTAGTAAGAACCCCAGTATCGGTCTGCACTCTATCATTAAGATTGCAGGAATAGAGGATAAAGATGATATTAACATAAGTGATATTGTTTTCAAAATCGGACCACGAATTAATGCTGCAGGTCGTATTGAATCGGGTCGTGATGCGGTAGAGCTTCTTGTTAGTGAAGAGCATGATATTGCCTACCATAGAAGTAAAGAGATAGACAAAAGCAACGATACTCGAAAGGGTCTTGACCGGAATATAACCGATGAAGCGTTCAATTTAATTGCCAATGACAAGGAGCAACTGAAGAAGAAGTCAACTGTTCTGTACAATCCCGACTGGCACAAAGGTGTAATCGGCATTGTGGCATCCCGATTAATTGAGACATTCTACAAGCCTACGGTAATCTTAACCGAATCGAAAGGGTTGGCTACCGGAAGTGCACGCTCTGTTGATGGATTCGACCTCTACAAGGCAATTGACTCATGCAGCGACCTGCTTGAAAATTTTGGAGGTCACATGTACGCCGCCGGTCTGACAATGAAAATAGAGAATGTTCCCGAGTTTATGGAACGGTTTGAAAAGATTGTCTCGGAAACAATACTGCCTGAGCAGCTAATTCCTCAGATTGATATCGATTCGGTTCTTCACCTTAAAGATATAACCCCTAAGTTTTTTCGCATACTGAAACAGTTCAGACCATTTGGGCCGGAAAATATGAATCCCGTTTTTGTTACGAAAAATGTTTTTGATTATGGTACAAGCAAGCAGGTAGGGAAGGAGAAAGAGCACCTTAAAGTTGAACTCATTGAGGAGCGTTCAGCAGCTATTAAGCGAGGGATATTTTTTTCACGTGGAGACTTGCTGGAACAGATAAAGAGGAAAGGGCCTTTTGATGTTTGCTATTCTGTAGAGGAGAATAATTTTAATGGAGCAACAACTCTTCAGCTGATGATTAAGGATATCCGGTTTCCAGAAAAGGGAGAGGACTAAGAGGTATCTATAACCTATATTTTATGGGAATTTAGGAGTTTTATTACTATGCTTTGCGGTCTTTTTCCACTGTACTAAATAGGTGATTTTGCGAAAGTATTAAAAAAATATTCTATTACGTGCAAAGAGTTTGTTATATGTCATATTATTTCGATGAATTGATTTTTAGTTGTAAATTGCGCCGATTAAATAAGAAGTAGTAAACAAGCTGTATGAAAAATATTAAGGTAGGAGACAAAACCTTTGGGGAAGAGAAGCTATTTCTAATCTCCGGCCCTTGCGTCATTGAGGATGAAAAAACCATGATGAACTCGGCAGAGAGGATAAAAAAAGTTGCTGAAAGGTTGGATTTACCACTAATCTTTAAATCATCTTTTGTTAAAGATAATCGTAGCTCAGTTGACTATTACTATGGACCCGGGCTTGAAGAGGGGTTGAAGATGCTGGAGAAGATAAAAACAACTTTTGATGTCCCTGTTATTTCGGACGTGCATCATATTGGTCAGGTTAAAGCTGCGGCTGATGTTCTGGACGTAATTCAGATACCGGCCTATTTGTGCATGCAAACCTCGTTGGTTACAGAGGCTGCGGCTACAGGTAGAGCAATAAATATTAAGCACGGCCAGTTTATCGCTCCTGAAAATATGATAAAGCCTGTTCAGAAAGTTGAGCATTTTGGTAATAAAAACATTATACTTACTGAGCGTGGTTATGTTTTCGGATATAATGACCTGATAGTTGATCCACGAAGTTTTTATGAGATGAATCAGATAGGTTACCCTGTGGTGTTTGATATTACACATTGTATTCGTCGCTATGGGATTCCAAGTTCTGATCCGGCAGGAGGAACACGACAGTATCTGGGACCAATAGCTCGTGCGGGTGTTGCCGCCGGAATTGACGGGATTTTTATTGAGGCTCACCCTAAAGCGTGCGAAGCGTTGTGTGATGCAGCAAGCCAGATTGATATCGACCAGCTGGAAGATTTCCTGAAACCTCTGGTTGAGCTACACTATTTAGAAAAACAGTACAGAAAATAAATATTAAATACTAAATATTATGATGGAATTGTATCTAGACTCTGCTGATATAAATGAGATTAGAGAGGTCTTTAAATTGGGTTTCCTTAACGGCTTAACAACTACACCTACCTTTATGCATCGCCACGGCATAACTGATATTGATGGCACAATTGTGGAGCTTTCAAAGATGGTTCCTGTACTGCAGATTGAGTCTTTGGGTGACAATGCTGAAGAGATTGTAGCCGAAGCGCATCGTCTTCTTGCTCTAGGATTGGATAAGAAAAAAACTGTTTTCAAGATACCGGCTTCTATTGAAGCTGCTAAGGCTTGTAAGATGTTACGTGACGAAGATATCATGGTAAATATTCACCTTGTCTATAATCTTCAGCAAGCTTACATGGCAATGGCTGCCGGTGCTAATTATGTTTGTGTGTTGGTGGGTCGTATGCAGGATCATGGTTACGATGCTTTGCAACTGATTGAGGATTGTGTAGAGACTGTTGACCACTACGGTTACGACAGTAAAATTATGTTCTCCTCAGTACGCCATCCTGAGCATGTTAAGAATGCGCTTCACCTGGGTGCTCAATGTTGTACAATTCCATGGAGGGTAATGAAGCAGATGAATACCAATAATTTTACAGATGTTGGTACTAAAGAGTTTATCTCTCATACTCGTCAAATGACAATGAAAGTTAAGGAAGCATTGCAGCAAGGTGTAAATCCTGTTATCACGGTTGACAATACAGTAAACGAAGCAATTGTTGCGATGACAAAATCGGGTATGGGGGCTGTTTCTATTGTTGATAGGAAAGGTGAAATTGCAGGTATTTTTACCGATGGAGACCTGCGTCGTCATCTGAGCGAAGAGGGTGAGTTGATGATGACAAAGAAGATGAGCAACTTTAATCTGTTTGAACCTATTTCAGTTGATGGTGATGACCTGCTGGTTAATGCCACAACTATTTTTAAAGAGAAACAAGTTGACAATATCATTGTGCTTGAAAACAGAAAGCCAATAGGAATGCTTGACATTCAGGATTTGGTGAAATTGGAAGTACTTGACTAAAGATTGTTGATGTGCTGATTTGGTTATGTGTTAACTTACCGTTGACAAATAGCCAAATCATCAAATAATCACATATAAAAAATAGACTATGCCGGGAACTGAACTATTTGGTAAAGAGGAGCGTAAAGAGGTAATGGATGTTCTTGAAACGGGTGTCCTGTTCAGATATAATAACGATGAGGCTCGTAAAGGGATATGGAAAGCCAAGACTTTTGAAAAGGAGTTCGCTGATTTTCATGGGGTGAAACATTGCCACATGGTTTCGAGCGGTACTGCTGCCGATAATGTGTCACTTGCTGCTGCCGGAATAGGTGCTGGGGATGAGGTTATCGTTCCGACATTTACTTTTATTGCACCTGTTGAGGCAGTTGTTAACTGTGGAGCAATACCTGTTTTTGCCGAGATTGACAAAACACTTTGTCTATCTCCTGAAGGTATTGAGGCGGTAATTACTCCAAAAACAAAAGCAATCATGTTAGTTCACATGGTTGGTGCAATGGCTAAGCTTGATGAGATTATAGCTATCTGTAAAAAGTATAATCTGGTACTTATTGAAGATACAGCTCAAGCACTGGGAGGTTCGTATAAAAGGAAACCTCTCGGCTCTTATGGCGATATATCTTGCTACTCATTCGATTTTTTTAAGATAATTACCGCCGGCGAGGGTGGTGCGGTTATTACTAACAATGACGAGATTTATGAGAAAGCTCACACATGGTCGGATCACGGGCATAGTCACATTGGCAATAATCGCGGAGCAGAAGAGCACCCAATACTTGGCACCAACTACCGTATTAGTGAGTTGCATGCTGCTGTAGGTCTTGCTCAATTTAGGAAAATTGACTTTATAATTGAGAATCAACGAGCCAATAAAAAGGTATTGAAAGATTACTTGAAGAAATTTTCACAGGTAACATTTCGTGAACTGCCCGATGAAGCAGGTGATTCAGGAACAGTTATCAACATCTTTCTGCCAACAGCTGAAGAGGCCGAAAGGGTTGCCGGAGAGATGGCTGAGGCCGGGCTCAATGCTGCCTACTGGTACAATAATAACTACCACTACATTAAAAACTGGGAGCATCTTAAAGAGATGAAAACTGCGGCTCCTGTTGGACTTCAATTCTTTGACAATCTTCAGGATTATAAAACTGTTAAATTTCCGGTTTCAGATGATATAATTAGCAGGCTGGTATCTATCTACGTAAAAATAATGTGGACAGATGAGGAGTTAAAAGATATCTGTGATAAGTTTGATCAGGTATTGGGAAAATAAAAAAGGTTAGCCATGTTATACGATTTTAGAAGCTTTATAAACCCCGGCTATTATGCTTTTGGCAAAGGGAGTTTTAACCATTTGAATGAATTGATTGACCGCAAAAAAAGTGATGCTCAAAGTTGGTCGGTTTTTATGATTGATGATTATTTCAAAGGGAAAGAGCTAGAACGCAGATTGCCCAAAAGCGAGAGTGATTTGGTAATCTGGATAGAAACAACCAATGAGCCTATAACATCTTTGGTAAACAGATACCGGGATGAGATAATTGAGTTTAATCCAACTCTTCCTTCGGTGATTGTGGGTATTGGCGGCGGAACTACAATGGATTATGCCAAAGCCACCGGATTAATGGTAACTAACCCCGGAGATTCAGCTGATTACCAAGGATTGGATCTGATTAAAAACGAAGGAGTTTATACGATATGTATACCTACAGTTTCAGGTACAGGGGCTGAAGTTTCAATGACTGCCGTTCTTAGCGGTCCGGAGAGAAAACTTGGGATAAAGTGCGATTATACAATTCCCAATGAAGTGGTGTTCGACCCGGAATTGTTAAGTACGGTTCCTGCAGAGCAGAGATTCTTTACCGGGATGGATTGTTACATTCATAATGTGGAGTCGACAACAGGTACATGGATTAACTCTTTGGGGAGTGCCTTTGCCGAGAAATCCTCAGAGCTATGCCTGGAGGTCTTTTTAAATACGAATACTCCACGAATTGAGAGTGACGAGAAGATGATGGTTGCTTCACTACTTGGTGGGAATAGCGTTACCTATGCTCAGGTTGGTGTTTGCCACGCTCTCTCATACGGGCTGTCTCATGTGTTGGGCGTTCATCATGGTGTAGGAAACTGCGTAGTGTTTAATCAGCTTGAAGAGTATTACCCTGAAGGATACAAGCAGTTTAAATTGATGCAGGAGAAACAGCAGGTAGAGCTTCCAACAGGATTGGTTGCCGGATGCACAGAGGAGCAACTCAACCAGATGGTGGAGACATCATGGGCTCTTGAGCACATGTGGAATAATGCCTTTGGTGCTGATTGGCAAAATCATATCTCAAAAGAGAAAATAAAGGAGCTGTTACTTAAAATGTAGCTGCCGTAATTAATAAAAAATCAATGTCAAATAAAGTATTGGGAGTTATCCCTGCACGCTACTCATCTTCAAGGCTACCGGGAAAGCCACTCGCTATGATTGGTGACAAGCCAATGATACAGCATGTTTACGAGAATTGCCGTAAGGCACTTCAGAATGTTTATGTTGCCACCGACGATCAGCGAATTATTGATGCTGTAGAGGCTTTTGGAGGGAAGGCCGTTATGACGGCTGAGTATCACACCAGTGGAACCGAGCGTTGTGCCGAAGCTGCAAAGATTGTTAGTGGGATAGAAAATAGGAATTTCGATGTTATTCTCAATATCCAGGGCGATGAGCCATTTTTCGATGCCAATCAACTATTTGATATACAAAGGTGTTTTGAAAAACCGGGTACACAGATAGCTACATTGGTAAATAAAATCAGAAGTAGCGAACAAATTTTTGATGAGAAAGAGGCTAAGGTTATTCTCAATAAAGATGAGGAGGCAATATATTTCAGCAGGTCTCCAATCCCATTCCTTCAAAAAGTTAAGAAAGACGATTGGGCGGTATATCACACTTTTTACCGCCAGATAGGAATTTACGGATATCGGCCGGGTATACTTCTAGAGATAGTAAAACTCGCACTTACACCATTGGAAAAAGCTGAATCGCTTGAGCAGTTGCGTTGGCTTGAAAATGGATACAAGGTAAAGTGTGGACTAACAGAGATTGAGGAGACGATGTGTGTTGATACACCCGAAGATCTTCAAAAAGCCAATGAGCTCTACCATCAGTTGAATAAATAAACTCGTGGATAATGGAACATATAGAAAAACAGTTTACGGAATTGGGGGGTAAGTTTATAACTTCATATGCCAACCTCAAGGAGAAGGTGGCGAAGATTAAAGCTGTTATCTTTGATTGGGATGGAGTCTTCAACAACGGTTTAAAGATAAGTGATGTAGGCAGTGCTTTTTCTGAACCTGACACCATGGGGATGAATATGTTCAAACTGGACTATTGGTTGAGAAATAGACATCTGCCATACACATTTATCATTACCGGAGAGAACAATCAGATGGCCTTAAAGATTGCTAATCGTGAAAAGATGAATGCAGTTTTTCTAAGCTACATAAATAAAACAGAGGCTTTAAATATCATTTGCGACAAGTATGGGTTGAAGAAAGAGGAGGTTGCCTTTATGTATGACGACATCCTTGATATCGGCGTAGCTAAGGAGGTAGGTGTCTCTATTCTGATTAGTCGCTCCGGCAGTCCGCTTACCACAAACTATGTAATATCTAACGGCATATGTGATTATGTAACAGGAAACCCGGGAGGTGAATTTGCCGTGCGTGAAGTTTGCGAACTGCTGATAGGCACGAATGGTGATATGAGCAAAACCATTGATACCCGTATCAGGTTTAAGGGAGATTATGAAAAGTACCTTGCCGAAAGAGGCCTCATCGAAACACAATTGATTAGGTTTGGAGAGTAGGGGAAAGAAAGCTCTTATATAAAACTTTCATTAATTGTGAGAAACTGCAATGCAGAGTTTAACAATAAAAATGACGAATCAATCAACCGACTTAAACTGATTAAGGAATCGGATATCATTCTCAAAAAATAGACGTATATCCTTTATCTGATACCTTAGCATTGTTATTCTTTCAATTCCCATTCCGAAAGCAAACCCGGTATATTTTTTATTGTCGATATTGCTATTTTCAAGCACATTAGGATCAACCATTCCACACCCTAATATTTCAACCCAGCCGGTGTATTTACATACGTTACATCCTTTACCACCACATAACGAACATGATATATCCATTTCAGCCGACGGTTCAGTAAATGGGAAGTAGGAGGGACGCAGACGTATTTTTGTCTCTTCGCCAAACATCTCTTTTGCAAAGTATAGTAGAGTCTGCTTCAAATCGGCAAATGATACATCTTCATCAATAAACAGCCCTTCCACCTGATGAAAGATACAGTGAGCACGGGCAGATATTGCCTCGTTACGGAATACCCTTCCCGGAAATATGGTACGGATTGGCGGTTTTGTCTTCTCCATTTCGCGCACCTGTACCGAAGAGGTGTGAGTACGAAGCAGAACATCAGGATTTTGAGCAATGAAGAAAGTGTCCTGCATATCGCGGGCAGGGTGTTCTTCAGGGAAGTTCAAAGCAGAAAATACGTGCCAGTCATCTTCAATCTCAGGTCCCTCAGCCACGGTGAAACCCAGCCTTGCAAAAATTTCTATTATCTCATTTCTCACAATGGAGAGAGGGTGTCTGCCTCCCAGTTCAAACGAGATGCCCGGAAGAGTAAGATCCATATCCACACTTTCGCTTTCACTATTTGAAAAGCCCTCTTTGAGGATAATAATCCTGTCTTTAACAAATGTTTTTAGCGTGTTAAGTGCCTGTCCAACGTCTCTTTTTTGTTCGTTGGGAATAGTTTTAAACTCATCAAAAAGTTTTGAAACAGCACCTTTCTTACTAAGGTATTTTATTCTTAACTGTTCAGCAGCTTCAGCAGTCTCTGCCTGAAGGTTTTCAATCTCTTTACGTAGCTCTTCTATTTTCTTTATCATATCGTATGCCTCTCGGGATCTCCTTTGTAGAAAGGAGGATTAATTTTTGATTGCAATAATTTACTTACTCTAAACAGTCTGCAAAAATAGCAGATTTATTTTAGAATACAGAAAGGTATAACTTAAAAGTCATCTGAAGGGTATTTGAGTTGCGTTATAAAGGTTTTATACGTTTATATTAAATCATAAATTGGCCTTGGATGAGCAGTTTTTTTAGGCAAGGATATGGCCTAATGACGAAATCTCAAGGCTGCTCACCGGATTATCTCTACCGTTTTAATCCTGATATCTATCACCGGTCGGTCAACTGAGTAGGTTTTCACATCTGCTATTTTATCCACTATTCTCATGCCGTTAATCACTTCACCAAAAACGGTGTAATCACCATCAAGGTATGAGGCTCCGCCTATGGTTGAGTAGACTTCCCGTTGTTTTGCGGTATATCTGATACCTTTCTCCTTTTCAATATCATCTAGTTCTAAGGTGCTGAAAACCCGGCCGGCAATAATATAAAATTGCGAACCATCAGAGCGATTTTTGGGATTGCGGTCTTTTGGCAGTTTTGATGCAGCAATTGCTCCCCTACGGTGAAACAGTCCCGGCTGGATATTCATAGGCAGAGTGTATCCAGGACCCTGCCATCCCACAACATCATCTTTTTTAGCGTACTTAGTGTCTGCCGCTCCTGTTTGAATAAGGAATTTTTTAAGAACACGATGAACCAACAGACTGTCGTAAAAGTGGTCACTTACCAGTTTGATAAAGTTATCCCGGTACTTAGGTGTTTGGTTAAAGAGTCTTATATCGATATTTCCCATGTTGGTAATAATTCTGAACCCTTTTATTGTTTTGTACGAAGGGTAAACCTTATCGGTTTTAATACTCAGATTGTAGAGCCCTTCGGGATGCTTCTTTACTTTCTTAACCAGCGGGGAGATCCACTTTGCAGGAAGTTCAACAAGTTGATTTTCATTATTGACAATACGGTATTGCAAGATCCCGTATGGCCGGTGGTCAGGAGTAAAGACCGGTTTTCCTGATAGCATCATACTGTTTGTTACCGGTACAAAGCTGATAGTATCTCTGTTAATTTCGGGTAAGAGAGCAACTTGCCTAATGAACAGTTTTCTATCTTTCCGGTAGAGGCAGTAAACAGAGTCAGTTTCGGCAACTGCATATTTTAGGTTTAGATAATTAAGGTTTTTAGTTTGTGTTTTTAGTAGCACCAGCCCGGTGTTGAAATCGTAGGCAATATACCCCCTTACATCGGTGTAGTCGTCGGTGTTCATCGGTGTAACCTTTGCTTTGTAGCACCCCTTAATCAGATCAAGATTAGTAACTACAATATCTTTGGCTATGTAAAACCCATATCCGGTTTTTAGTCTACGTGAGTAGTGATCGAATGTTTCAATGCTGACAATAGCCTTTACATTTGATTTGTAAGACAGGTTATAGGATGTTGCAGGCCGTATCTTTTTCTTGCTACTGCTTTTCTCTGCCGGATTACAACTCAGCAAAATGAAAGAGATAACAGAAAGGGTAAAAAAACGAAGCATCTATCTTAATTTAACAATTTGAACTTTAATAGTTACATCCTTTAACGGCCTGTTGTTTTTATCGGTTTTAAGGGCAGCAATCTTATCAATCACAGAGAGACCTTCTACCACTTCACCAAAAACAGTATACTCGTCGTCGAGCTCAGGAGTTCCTCCCACGGTAGTGTATGCCTTACGTTGCTCAACAGTGAACTCTTTTTTATCCGACAGGGCAAAGTTTACCGCAATGTCTTCTTTTATTTTTCGCAGTAGTTTATTGAACTCTTTGGGACTCTCGGTTTTCAGCTTTGCCAATTCCTCTTTGTGTGGCAGATAGTACTTTCGCTTCAGCCGAATCATTATTGGGTTATTTATAGATTTCTCTATCAGATTTAACTCTTCATTGGTGTATTTTTTACCCTTTACAATATAGAATTGCCCGATATCCGACATCCTGAAATGGTTAATGTTTTCGGGTTGACGCGGAGAACAGATTGCACCTTTCTTGTGAAAGCACTTTTTTGTAAATTCAGAATTGATGATATGAGCCTGACTGCCATATCCGATATGTTTTCCGGCAGGAGCATTGTGCGAATCGGAAGAGCCTCCCTGAATAACAAAACTCTTAACCACTCGGTAGAATAGGGTTCCATCGAAATGGCGCTCCCCAACCATCTTCAGAAACTCATCACGATGATTTGGTGTCTCATTGAAGAGCTTCACCTTCATTGTCCCCATGTTGGTGACTATATTCACATAGAATACAGGCTCCTTATTTTGAGAGTGGCCAATATTGAAACCGGTAAAAATGAAAGTAAAAACAACAAATATTAATAATCTCATATTCTGGAAACAATTTAATTCTCCCCCTTTGGGGGAGTTAGAGGGGGCTTTCTTATTTTACAATCTCAACGGTCATTTTAATATCTTTAACCGGCCTGTTGTTGGGGTCAGTATCTACAGCGACAATACTGTCAATCACATTAAGACCTTCAATCACCTCACCAAACACGGTATAGTTGGTGTCGAGATGAGGTGTTCCACCAACAGTTCTATACACCTCTCTGATATTTTCAGGAATTGTATATTTTGTCTGCTCATTATATTTCTGCTCAGCCTCATCTTTAATTCTTTGTTGCATAGCTGTAAACTCATCAAACTTCCCCTTCTTCTGAAGTGTCATTAACGAATCTTTGTGCTCAGTCATTAACAGATAGTAAATCTGACTCTTCTTCATTCCGTTAATACGCTCCTCTATTTTGTCAAGCTCTTCATCATTAAATATTTTACCCTGAACAATGTAAAACTGAGAGCCGGAAGATTTTTTCTCAGGGTTTACACGGTCACCTTCACGAGCTGCTGCAATCACACCTTTCTTATGAAATAGCTGAGGGAAGTGAATCTCGGCAGGCAGTTCATATCCCGGGCCACCTTCACCAAGCTGTTCTCCAGGCTTGGCACTTTTTGAATCGGGGTCACCACCCTGAATCATAAATTCATTAATCACACGATGGAACAAGAGATTGTTATAGAAGCCATCTTTAGCCAGACGGATAAAGTTATCACGATGCCTTGGAGTTTCGTTGTAGAGCTTTATCTTCATATCACCAAACTCTGTTTTAATAACAACGATTTGATCTTTAGGCTCGTTCTTACATCCCTGAAGAATTAAAAGGATAGAAAATATAAATAGGATCTGTTTCATCTGTTTATGATTTTAATCACGAATCAACGAGAATTGTTTTTGAGTTTAATATCTCATACTTTACAAAAACACTATTTCAGCCAGCCGATAATAGTCTGTTTCCCGCTAACCTTTTGGTCTAGTTCAACGTCTATTTTTGTTCCTAATGGGAGATAGAGGTCAACACGTGAGCCAAATTTGATAAAGCCCAGCTGGTCTCCCTGTTCAATCTTCCTGCCCACTTTGGCATAGCTGACAATACGCCTTGCCATAGCTCCCGCAATCTGTCGCATCAATATAATTACATTACTCTCATGCTCAATAACTACTGTTGTACGCTCATTCTCAGTTGATGATTTGGGGAGAAAGGCAGCCTGATGTCTGCCACTGTGATGCTTAAAGAATTTAATAACTCCACTTAACGGAAACCAGTTGATATGAACATTAGTAGGAGACATAAAAACAGATACCTGAACACACTTGGTTTTTAAATACTCAGTCTCTTCAACCTCCTCAATTACCACAATCTTACCATCAGCAGGAGCCAGAATAGCATCTTCGTTATGAAAGCTCTCTCTGCGTGGATTGCGGAAGAAACTAACCACCAGAAACAGTAGAATAAAGGTTAAGAGTGCAGCTATTTTCAGTGTCAATATATTTTGACCGCTAAGGAAAAAAACAGCGATGTTAATGGCAGTGGTGATTAAAAATGTTATAAATATTATGCGATATCCTTCTTTATGTATACCCATTATGTTTTTATTAATTACCAAAAAGATAAAACAGTAAACTCATTACCGGAGCAGCAAAAAGAGCTCCGTCAAATCTGTCAAGCACACCTCCGTGCCCCGGCAAAATAGTACCGGAGTCTTTAGTGTTTGCACTACGTTTCAGCATCGACTCAACCAGATCGCCCAGAGTGGCAAATACCGAAATTACAAAACCTGTTATCAGCCACAAAACTAGACTGCCCTCATGCACCCATAAAAACAGAAGGTAGGAAGTGGCAATTGTTAAAGTTAAGCCACCCCAAAATCCTTCCCACGATTTTTTAGGTGAGATACGCTCAAACAGTCTTTTTTTACCAAAGTTAACACCAACAATATAAGCCCCTGTATCATTTACCCAAAGCAGGATAAAAAACGATAGGAGCAATAGGGGGTTGTAATCCCCTTCGGCAAAAGCCAAAATGTTTAATGAAAAGAGAGGCAGGGAGATATAAATAGCAATTAACAAATAATTAGCTACTGCATGAAAAGGGTTTTTTGTGGGGTTAAAGAGAACAATTAAAAATGGTGTAAATATAAACAGCATCAACAGCAGATTCCATTTTGCAGGAATATTATTGTGAAAGTATAAGAAACTTAAAACAAACATTCCAGTACCCAAAAGCACGGAGTTGATGAAGAGAAGCAGGTTGCGTTTCTCACACAGCAGCCCCTCCAGCTCTCGCATAAGAAGTATTGCGAACAAAGCAAATAAACTGAGAAACAGGTATGGATGAATTAGTATCGACCCTACAACTGCTAATACTATAAATGCCCCTGTTAATGACCTGACTATAAAATTATTCATTTAATCCTATTGTAGTTACAAAGGTAAAAATCTCTTCAGGACTTCTTCTCTTCATTGTCCTTAGGTTTTTCTGTATCGTTGTCAGTTTTCTCCTCTTCCGTGTCGGTTTTTGGCTCTTCCTTTATCACCTCAATTGTGGTCTCTTCCTCCTCTTCCGGCTCCTCCTCTATAAAGTGAGCTTTCTTACGTTTTCCGAATATCTTCTCAAGGTCTTCACTAAATATTACTTCTCTTTCCAGAAGTATTTCAGCTAACTGCTGATGCTTATCTTTGTTTTCGATAAGGATAGTCTTAGCTCTGTCGTACTGTTTGGTGACGAGTTCACGAACCTCATTATCTATCATCTCAGCGGTTTTTTCACTGTATGGTCTGTTAAATGCATAGTCGCTCTGCCCCGATGAATCAAAGAAACTGATGTTACCCAACTTCTTGTTCATTCCAAAATAGGATACCATAGCGTAAGCCTGCTTAGTAACTTTTTCAAGGTCGTTTAGAGCTCCGGTACTAATCGTGCCAAGAACAGTCTCTTCAGCAGCCCTTCCTCCCAGTGCAGAGCACATCTCATCAAGAATCTGCTCAGAGGTGGTTAGTTGCCTCTCCTCGGGCAGATACCAAGCAGCTCCCAAAGCTTTACCCCGTGGAACAATAGTAACTTTAATAAGTGGGTGTGCATACTCAAGCAACCAGCTGATAGTAGCATGCCCGGCTTCGTGATAGGCAACAGCCTTACGCTCATCGGGGGGGATAATTTTATTTTTCTTCTCCAGTCCACCAATTATTCTGTCCACAGCATCAAGAAAATCCTCCTTGTCAACAACCTTCTTCTCTTTACGGGCAGCAATTAGAGCTGATTCATTACACACATTGGCAATGTCAGCACCTGAGAAACCGGGAGTTTGCTTAGCAAGGAATTGGCCCTTAACATCTTTCGCCAGTTTCAGCGGACGTAGGTGAACTTCAAAAATTGCTTTACGCTCTTTAATATCGGGCAGTTCTACTTGTATTTGTCTGTCGAAACGACCGGCACGCATAAGGGCTCTGTCGAGCACATCGGCTCTGTTTGTTGCCGCAAGAATTATCACCCCACTATTTGAGGCAAAACCATCCATCTCAGTCAGCAGCTGGTTAAGTGTATTTTCGCGCTCATCGTTGGCACCCATATTTCCACTCTTACCCCTTGCACGACCAATAGCGTCAATCTCATCAATAAATACAATACATGGAGCTTTCTCTTTAGCTTTTTTAAACAGGTCTCTAACCCTGCTGGCACCAACACCAACAAACATCTCAACAAAATCGGATCCCGACATGCTGAAAAATGGAACGTTTGCTTCACCCGCTACAGCTTTGGCAAGGAGCGTTTTTCCTGTTCCCGGAGGTCCTATAAGAAGAGCTCCTTTAGGAATCTTACCACCCAGCTCGGTGTATTTATCGGGTTTTTTAAGAAAATCAACAATCTCCTCAACCTCCTGTTTTGCTTCGTTTAGCCCGGCAACATCGTTAAATGTTACTTTTATGGTTGACTCTTTGTCAAACATTTTAGCACGTGATTTCCCAACATTAAAAATGTTAGCACCGCCACCTGCTCCTCCCTGGCCTCCCATTCGTCTGAAGATAAATACCCACACCAACACGAGTAGCAACAGAGGCCACATCATGCTGAAAAAATCTCCCATAAGGTTTGTCCTGTCTTGCGCCTCAATATCAAAAGATATGTTATTCTCCTCCTGAGCTTTCATCAGAAGCTGGTCGAAGGAGTCGTCGGAAAGATATTTTACTGAAAAATTAGCACCAAGAGTTGTTGAACCCTTCAGGAGGTCTTTGTATTTATCAAGAGCATCCTCCTTAATTGTTATCTCTGCTACACCCTCATTTCGTATCTTAACTATCTTCTCAACATCACCACTCGGAAGCACCCGGTTTTTAAAAACGCTGTAACTTATCGACTGTACCTCCTGACCCAGATTCAGGCTGCTAACCACAATCAGGGCTATAGCAACCAGTCCGTATGCCCAGTAAAGATTAAATTTTGGAAGTTTAGGTTTTATTCCGTTATTTTCCGATGCCGTTTTTTTTGCTTCTTTTTTATCGTATGCCATTCTAACTTGTTTTCTTAAAAAAGGTTTCTAATTTCAGTTCGTTTTGCATCAGCCCACAATCCTTCAAGGTTATAAAACTCTCTGATTGATCGTTGAAACACATGAACAATCACATCAACGTAGTCGATGAGGATCCATTCGGCATTATCACTTCCTTCAAGGTGAACAGGGCGGTCGTTAAGTTTTTTTCGGACATAATCGTTAACTGATTCGGCAATTGCATCAACATGAACGTTACTGTCTCCATCACAAATAATAAAATACTCACAAATGGTATTCTCTATTTTTGTCATATCAAGGATAACGATGTTAACACCCTTCTTCTCCTGAATCCCTTCAACGACAGCATCAACCAACTCTTTTGAAGTGAAATCATCCAAATTTTTCATATATTCAATCTAAAACAAACTGTTTTAATTATTTTTGCCAAAGATACTATTTTTAAGTAAGATATAATCACACTAATATATGTGAGGTGTTAAAAAAAGTTATCCTCCTAACTAATTAATCATTACTATTAACCAATGAAACAGGCCGACTCATTTTTTCCGATACACTCTTTTGAGGCTCTGGTATCAACCAATATTAAGTTAGCCGAACTGTTGAAAGAGTCAGAGCTGCCAGAGTTCACAGTTATTCTCACACCAAATCAGACGGAAGGGAAGGGGCAGGCCGGTAACTCTTGGGAGAGTGAAAAGGGTAAGAATATTACCATAAGCATTCTGTTAAAACCGCTGTTTCTTGAGCCACACAATCAGTTCTATATCTCAAAAGTTATATCCCTTGCAATTATTGAAACTCTGGATCTTTTAAATATTCAATCCACAATAAAATGGCCCAATGACATTTATGTTGATGATAAAAAGATAGCCGGAATACTAATTGAAAATAGTATTCTTGGGAACTCAATTTCAGACTCTATTGCCGGAATAGGTCTTAATGTGAATCAATCAATATTTATTTCAGATGCCAAAAATCCGATTTCGATTTATAACATCCTTAATGAGGAGCAAAGCATTGATGAGCTTCTTGATTACCTGTTTCGCAATTTGCTTAAATGGCACACTGCCCTGATTGAAGATGAGTTTGGAAAGGTAGACAGAGAGTATTTTGGAAGGCTCTACCGAAAAGAGGGATTTCATAATTTTAAAGATTCCACAGGAATATTCAGTGCTGAAATCTCAAGTGTTGAAACCTCCGGAATTTTAATACTGACTGACACCAATGGAAAAAATCGAAAGTATGCCTTTAAGGAGATTGAGTTCCTGGATTAATGAAAGGTCACAATCCCGGTAGAGATATCGTACATTGCGGCAACAATTTTTATCTCCCCCTTCTCTTCCATTACCCTTAATATCTCACTCTCCTGCCTGATAATATTGATGGAGTTAATAGTATTGTTGTCAATAACAGCATTAACATATTCGATATTTTCAACTGTTTTCGGTTCAAAATGGTTTGCCTTTTCTAAAGCCGGCTTAATTTTGTGTAGAGAATGAGTAAGATTTCCAAACTCTATACCCTTAATGGTGGCATTAACAGCACCGCATCCGGTATGCCCCATCACGACAAATAGTTTTGTGCCACTCACCTTTGCCGCATACTCCATTCCTCCAAGTGTATCTTTATTAACTACATTTCCGGGAGAGCGGAAAGCAAACAGTTCTCCAATAGTTTTATCAAATATTCTCTCGGTGGGAACTCTTGAATCCATGCAGGCCAGGATGGCTGCAAGCGGATATTGCTCCTCCTTGGTTATCTCAAGCAGATGCTGAGTTTTTATATTTCGAAGATCATCATTAACAAATCTCTCGTTACCCTTTTTCAACAGCTCAATGACCTGATCGGGAGTCATTATTTCCTGTATGCTTTTTGATAGTGACATCTGTAAATATCTTTTGAATAATTGTGGTCAAAAGTACAAATAAGTAGTGAAATAGGAAATAACACTTTTATAAAAAGCTTTTGTTTATCTGTTAATTTGTGAGATTTACGCAATTAATACCTCTTAATAAACAGCTCTTCTGCGGAGTAAGGCGAAAAGGACACAATTAACATTTATTCAACGAGTAGTTTATTAAGATTTAGCAAACTATTAATTATATTAGTGCCCAATTAATCAACCTAAAATCTAAATTTTATGAAAGATCATTCATTACTCTCTCCCTCCAAGCAAATTATTGTTGGGATTCAGTTTTTATTTGTTGCCTTTGGAGCAACAGTGCTTGTTCCTCTTCTTGTTGGTATTGACCCGTCAATAGCCTTATTCTCGGCCGGTGTTGGAACTCTGATATTCCATCTGATAACCAAAGGTAAGGTTCCTATCTTTTTAGGATCAAGTTTTGCATTTATTGCCCCCATTATAAAATCAACTGAGATGTTTGGCCTTGCCGGTACACTATCCGGAATTATTGCTGTGGGTGTTGTGTATGGAGTAATGTCAGGATTAATTAAAATTTGGGGACTAGGGTTTATAGACAAAATATTTCCTGCAGTTGTAGTGGGGCCGGTAATTATGGTTATCGGATTATCTTTAGCTTCAGTGGGGGTGAATATGGCTAAGACAAACTGGTTGATTGCCTCTGTTTCGCTACTGACAGCAATTATTGTTGTAATCTACACTAAAGGATTAATTAAGCTCATCCCTATATTCATCGGGATAATTGCCGGATATATCCTTTCGATGATTTTAGGAATGGTTGATTATTCGCTAATTACAGGTGCAGATTGGTTTGCTCTTCCTGCTTTTACAATGCCTGAATGGAGCTGGAAAGCATTTCTCTACATGGCACCTGTTGCAATTGCTCCAATGATTGAGCATGTTGGTGATATGTATGCTATTGGAGGAGTTACAGGAAAGAATTATCTGAAAGATCCGGGATTGCATCGCACCCTACTGGGTGATGGTGTTGCTACTGCTTTGGCAGGTTTCTTCGGTAGTGTGCCAAACACAACCTATTCAGAGGTTACCGGAGCTATTAGCCTTACAAAAGTTACCGACCCAAAAGTACTTCGAATTGCAGCCATTACCGGAATAGTTTTTTCTTTGGTTGGTAAGATAAGTGGATTTTTAAAATCGATACCGCAGGCTGTGCTGGGAGGAATAATGATGTTGCTGTTTGGATTGATTGCAAGTGTAGGGATTAAAACATTGATTGATTCAAAAACAGACCTGCACATAACAAGAAATCAGGTAATCGTATCCGTTATTCTAACAGTGGGTATCGGTGGTGCAGTATTTAGCTTTGGTAGTTTTTCGTTAGGAGGAATTGGATTGGCTTCAATAGTTGGCGTGTTGCTAAACCTGATACTGCCAAAGAGCGAAAAGTAAAACTAAATCCCCTCCTAAAAACGGGAGGGGTATTTTTAAAGTATTATCCCTTAGGATGATAAAAAAGTTGCTTTTAAAAACAGGACATCTTTATCAATAATTGTCTAATCCCTTGTTTGTACCTCATTCTTTAATCATACTCCAATTGCAAATAGAAAGAGGCTGCTCAAAAGATTTATTCAGATTTTTTTATATTGTACGCTGGCTAGTAGAGATTAAGGAAATATTCACAAAATTTGCAGTAGTAACAAAAAAACTAAACTAACTCAGCTGCCAACTCTTTCAAGTTAACTCCCGAAAAATTTCCTGATGTCATAATCAACAAGTTTCGATTTTTCCACTCCTCTTTTTTCAACTCTTCTGTCAGCTTAACAGAGTCTGTGAAAACGATAAGGTTAGGATGGCTGAAAGCGTTAGCAACCTCCTCCTTTGTAATTTTAGGCAGCTGCTTATGTTTCAATACTTCGGTATTGAAATAGACGATTGCTCTGTCGGCAGCCTGCATTGTATGTTTGTAGTGTGGCAGAAATTCTTTGTTTAAACTACTAAATGTGTGCAGCTCCATACAAGCCACAAGCTTTCTCTCTTTAAACTGTGCCTTTACCGCCTGAGTAGTGGCTTTCAGCTTTGAGGGAGAGTGTGCAAAATCGAGGTAGATATTACAATTTTTATTTGATTTCAGCAGTTGTAATCTTTTAGCTGCCCCTTTGAACGATTGCATTGCGGTTAAGAAGTTATCATCGCTAATTCCTATCTCATTGCAAACCAATCGAGCACCATTTAGGTTTTGCAGGTTGTGTCCACCAAAAATATTCAGGATATATTTTTTATCCCCAAAGGAGACTAAGGTCTTGTCTCCATCAACAGAATAATCAAGAACTGAGTATGGTATCGTTTTGACTCTTTTCCTCTGTATTTCATCAATTTTCACCAACTCAGGATCTCCGTCATAAAACACTAATGTACCGTCATCTTCAATTGTAGAGGCAAACAGATCAAACTGCTCAAGGTAATTTTCCCATGTAGGGAAAACATTGATGTGATCCCAGGCGATACCTGACAGTAGAGCAATGTGAGGTTTGTACCAAAGAAACTTGGGAGTTAAATCAATAGGAGACGACAGGTACTCATCACCCTCAAAAACGGCAATCTCTGTGTCATGATTAAGGTTAACCATTGTGTCGAAACCTTCAAGCTGAGCACCCACCATGTAATCGAACCTGATACCTACGGTTTTAAGAGTGTGCATAACCATTGATGTAATTGTAGTTTTTCCGTGGCTTCCACCAATCACTACACGTTTTTTATTTTTGGTTTGCTCGTAAAGATATTCGGGGTATGAGTATACTTTGAGTCCGGCAGAAAGTGCTTTTTGAAGTTCGGGATTATCCTTTCGTGCATGCATTCCAAGTATTATAGCATCAATACCGGAAGTAATTATATCAGGATTCCACCCTTGTTTTTCAGGCAGAAGGCCATGTTTTTGTAAACGTGAGCGTGACGGCTCAAAAATCTCATCATCCGAACCGGTTACTTTGTATCCCTTTTTATGTAGTGCAATTGCCAGATTGTGCATGGCACTTCCTCCTATGGCTATAAAATGAACTCTCATGATATGTGTGTTATAAACAAATTCACTAAATTTAATTATTCAAAGATAGAAGAGTTTATGATTGGGAATTGCTAAATATAGTATTTTCCTTCAAAATTTTATTAATCCTCAAAATCAATGAGCTGAAACACCGTGGTCTTAACAGGGGATCTGACAAAGGGTGTGGCGATAAATTTGATGACAAAATCAGGTTGAGAATGTCGGTCTCATTATCATGATAGTCTTGAAAGTCTTTTCTAGATTTAAAAAAATGAAGGGCTTTCTTGTTGATACTAATTAGTGTCTGTCTATAAAGTGTAATACTCTGTAAATTTAGTAGTTGAAAAGGTTGTACGCAAAAATACTTTTAAGTATTTTTAAAGAAAAAAGCATGGAGTTATTTTCTGATCTGACAATAAAGTTTGAGCAACCCAATTGGGCGAAAAATCCGGAATTGGGT
>Ga0256831_1000286_pt1 | contig 26754 bp, 22 predicted proteins | sample 132544metaG_FD_189087 | JGI IMG/M metagenome (GOLD analysis project Ga0256831, IMG submission 189087) | Hydrothermal vent microbial communities from Lau Basin, Pacific Ocean - 132-544 | ecosystem: Environmental > Aquatic > Marine > Hydrothermal vents | place: Pacific Ocean: Lau Basin | collected... | reverse complement strand
CGAATCTGTTGAAAGTTTGCCTCCTGCTCAAGGAAGGCATCCACAACCTGCGGATCAAAATGGCTTCCCCGATCCCGAACAATAATCTTCCGGGCCTGCTCGTGGGACAGGGCCTGTTTGTAGCACCGCCTGGAGGTCAGCGCATCATACACGTCAGCTAAGGCAACGATCCTGGCGGCAAGAGGAATATCGGTTGCGCTCAATCCTTCAGGATAGCCGCTGCCATCCCATCGTTCATGATGAAAATGAGTAATCTGCTGGCCCATGGCCAGGAAGGAAACATTACCGGCATCCCGCCGGGCCTCAGCAAGCACGTCTCGACCATAGATGCAATGCATTTTCATAACCTCAAACTCTTTTCGGCTGAGTTTTCCGGGTTTAAGTAGAATTTTATCAGGAATACCCACTTTACCAATATCATGGAGTACCGAAGACAGGGTAATATCCTCGAGAAACGAGGGGGTAATCAGATGCTGCAGACCTGATCGCACAGAAAGAGCTCGGGTCAATATACGTGTGTACTCACGAATCCGTTCAAGATGGGCGCCGGTATCCTGATCACGATATTCGGCCAGTTTGGCAAGACCAAGAATCGCCGTCCGTCGTGAATGATCGATCAAACGGGTTGATTCCAGCATCTGCTGTTCCATCTTCTTGCGGTTGGTTATGTTGCGCAGCACCAACTGGCAGCCGGGACCGCTATGATCTATATCCACCCAACTGCCGCTTATTTCAACGGTCAACTCTTCGCCCGCCGCGGTCACCATCGTTGTTTCAACCCCGTAAATCGGTGATCTGCCTGAAAACCGGGGCAACATCCGGGCAACCATCTTGTTACGCCGCCTGCCGACAAAAAAATCAAAAAGACAGGAAGGGGTCGCTGCATGGTCGGAAACACCAAACTCTTTGGCAAAGCGCTTATTGCAGAGCAGGATATTGCCCTGTTCACCGACGACAGCAACCATATCCATGATATTTTCATACAGTTCACTGAAACGAAACTTCAAGTCCTCCAACTGCTGAAGACGTTGCTCAACAAGATACTCAAGATCTCCGGTATAAATTGTCAGTTCATCCCGTAGTTGATGCATTTTCCTCTGTCCCTGCCATATGGACCGACGAATTTTCATATCGTCGTGAACTTTGATGGCAATGACAAGCAGGATAGAAAAATAAAAGACAGTATTTGTTATCGCATGAACAATTTCCTGGTGGGTTAAAGGATGGCCTGAAAGTAATTGTGTGCCAAGGTATACGGCATACATGGCAATACCGATACCCGTAACCTGGGTGACGGTCATGGGGAGAACCGAAAAGGCGAAGGAAGCGGTGAGAACTATACCGATATAATATGGGGAGGAGAATCCACCGATATGAATGACCATCATACTGATGGTAAAACTGGCGGCAACAAGTGCCACCCCCATCAGCAACAGGGCATGGTGCTGAAATGATCGAAAATGGAGCAGACTAAGTAAAACAAAAACAAGAATGGCCAAGGTTAGACGATATGATAGGAAAAGAGTGAAAAAGGGTCGATGGACAAAATAATCAAGCAGAGAAAAAAAAAGAAAAAAAAGAATCCCTAGCCAAAGAATGGGTATGGCCTTTTGGGCTAAAAGATCAGCCAGTTCACCAGCAAAACTTTCCTCGGTGGTTTCCGAACCAGGCATAAACAATTATTTTTTGACGGCAAGAGCAAACAGATTTATCTGCTCCTCCTCACTCAAGATGGTTGCCGTGCCAAAAGGTGTATCGGCAAATAGGGCGGCCAGTTGATCGCGACTACGATAAATCAACTTCCATCGTAAAATCCGATCCATGAAAACAGCATCTTCATGGGAGTCAAAATTACCTAAAATCAAGGTTCCGCCGGGCTTGAGATGATGATAGCAACGGGTGATCAGTTTTTTAAACAGACGATCATCAAGATAATCACAGAGACCTGCGGAATAAATAATGTCCTGTTGTTCTATTCGATGTTTCACCCTGCCCAAAGACCACTTGATAACGTTTTCTTCCATTAGCTTAATATCGGCCCCATGAAAAAAGGTGTCGACGTTCTTATTAGTGTATTCCAATGCCTCGGCATCAATATCAACACACAACGCCTTGATCAGGGAGCCATATTCACAGTGGGAAAGAAAATCAAACAATTCTCGATTCGGTCCGCAGGCCAAGTTCATTATGGAAATCTGATTTCTCTGTTGGGAAAGAGGAGCCGTCAACCGGGAAAGCTGGTCAGCCAACAGACGGCGTCTCCCCCGAATTGCTTTTGAGGAGGGTCGGCCCAGACAAAAAGCATCCACTATTTCACCAATTTTGCCGTCTCCTTTGGGAATATTCTCATAGATATGTTCAATCATGAGAAAATCACCGGCATATCCTTTGGGTTTATGATAGCTTCGTTCAGCGTGACGACTACGCATAAAATAGGGATAGACCTCCTTAAAAATATATCCCCAGAAAATGTCCTCATACCCTGAGCCTGCCACCTGTTGTTCCAACAGCGGCATACTCTCGGCAAACCTTTCCAGAACTTCTTGACATTCCGGTCTTATTTTTTCTTCTTTGTTGTCCGTCGCCATTTCTTGAACCAGCAGGGACATATTAAAAAATTCCATGGAAATCCGTTCCACCTGCTCGTGGACATTCTGCCATAATTCGGAGCGCAGCAGACTCGGCGGCAATGGTTTAGCACCGGTATACTTACAGGAACGACGATCAGCTATTGAGTCAGCATAGGCGGCTATCGGCGAACTTTCACCGGAAAGCCGTCGGAACTTCGTACATATCTTCCGGGTAAGGTAGAGAAGAAAATCGATATACAGATCAGGCTGTTTTTCCCTGATCGTCTCCATGACCTCCCGGGTAAAAATAGCGATATCGGCATCCTCGGAGGCCATAATAGTCCTCACCCTTGAGCCTTGATCAAAGAAACCGATTTCGCCGAAAAACTCTCCGGCACCAATCAGGGCAACGGTAATTTTCGTCTGACGGGCACCGGTATAACTGACCTCCACCGTTCCGGTTTCAACATAATAAAAAACCTCGGATTTTGTCTCCGGAGACAGCACCGGGTCCCCGGGAGCAAAGTGTTTCTTCGGGGCAAAGGAAAGAACTTCGGCTATGAGCTCCTGGGTATTGGACCAAGGCTGTAGCGGCACTGTTGCAGTCATACTCTTTGGTTCCTGCATTATTCACCCCCGAAAAATGAAAAAGGATAAGGACAATCGACTGGAAAGAAGCAGCGTTTATACCTTTATTATGGGGGAGGAATTCCAACAATTCAAGAAAATTATAGCTGGCTGGAAAAAGTATTGCGTCTGAAAAAAGAGACTTGCAGTCTTAATGCAGACAGGGGAAAAAAAGAGATGCCCGATTTAAGAGATGGGGGGACCTGACCTGTTTTCGCGGAATCAGGTCAATACTGAAGCAATTGCCCGTTGCAGTTCATCAAGATTAAAAGGCTTTGAAACCGCTGCCATAAAGCCGTGTTCCCGATAATCAGCCATCACCGGATCATTGAAATAGCCGCTGGCCACAATGACCTTGGCGTCCGGGTCTATGGCGAGAATATCCTGAACGGCCTCCCGACCGCCGATTCCTCCAGGAATAGTCAAGTCCATAATAACGCAATCGATTTCCCGCTCCGTCCCCAGCAATTCCCGATATTTCTTAACGGCCTCCCGACCGTCACCGGCAAAAAACACCGTATGGCCCAGATATTCAAGCTGTGACTTGATAACTTTTTTCACAAGTTCTTCATCATCCATCACCAGTATACGCGCCGGTCGCTGCTGATCGCCGTTCTCTTCCATGTCCATCCCCTGCATACTCTCTTTGCCGGCAACTGATACCGGTAAATAAATGGTGAAGGTCGTTCCGATATTCGGAGTCGATTCGACGAATATCCGTCCCTGATGCTTAGTGACAATAGAGTGACATATTGCCAGTCCCAGACCACTGCCCTTTTCTTTGGTTGAATAGAAAGGATCAAAAATTTTATCTCTGTTCTCCGGTGAGATACCGGTACCCGTATCACAAAGGGAAATTTTCACATACTTCTTTCCCGGCATATCGGGAAACGGTTCCACCGCCCCGTTGTCAATATTGGCGCACTCGATTCGTATCGTTCCTCCTTCCGGCATGGCCTGTCTGGCATTGATAATGATGTTCTGTATCACCTGGCTGATCTGTCCCTTGTCCACGTGCACCGGCCACAGGTCCTTCGGGAAATCATAAACACAGGAAACAGTGCTTCCGTGAAGAACAAAGTCGGCGGAATCCCGAATCAGCCGGCCCAGGGAAGCCGTCTCCCTGATAGGTTCACCGCCTTTGGCAAAGGTAAGGAGTTGTTTGGTCAGCTTTTCCGCCCGTCCACAGGCTTTCAAGGCATCATCAAGTAGGGAGGTCGCCCGTAAATCCCTGGATGTCAGTTTTCTGGTCAATTCAATATTGCCGAAGATTGCCGACAGGAAATTGTTGAAATCATGGGCTATTCCGCCTGCCAGCACCCCGAGTGATTCCAGTTTACGGACCTTGAGCAGTTCTTCTTCAATCTTCCTCTCATTAGAAACATCCCGAAACACAAGAACAACACCGATCACCTGGGAATCCCGGTCACGGATAGGCGCACAGCTATCGGCAATACTGCGCAAGTTTCCGTCTTTGGCCCGTAGGGAACGGTGATGGGAGAAACCAACCACAGCGCCCTGGCGAAAGACCATGTCGACCGGATCTTCAATCGGCCCACCGGTCTCTTCGTCCACAAGAACAAAGACCCTGGAATAGGGCATGCCCCGCGCCTCTTCAAAGGTCCAGCCGGTCAGTTGCTCCGCTACCCTGTTTAAGAGAACGACGGCTCCCTGCATATCAACGGCAATGACACCCTCACCAATACTGCGAAGGGTTACGGCAAGGCGTTCCTGTTCGGCAAGAAGCATCTGTTCGTTCTTCTTCTTTTCGTCAATATTACGCACCACGGCAATGATATAGGCCTTGTCGGCAACTTTCGTCAGGGTCAACCCTACTTCGGTCCAGAAGAGTTCACCACTCTTTTTCCTGGACAACCATTCAAAGGTCTGTGGCCCCTTTGTCAGGGTACGCCGTATATGCCGGATAGCCTCTTCCTCATCATACGGATGCTCATCCAGGCTGAAATCCCCCACACGTGCCTTTAAGGCCTCCTCATAGGTTACTCCATACATATCGAGCATGGTCTTGTTGACATCAAGGATGGCACCGGTTTCAGGATCATGGATAAAAATAGCCTCATTGGGCGCATTAAAGATCGCCTGCAGATAATTTTTATTCTCTTCCAGCTTTCGGGTGCGTTCAGCAACTTTCCGCACCAGCTTACCCTGGACTTGCAAAAGAGCCTCTTCAGCTTCTTTTCTCCGAACAATTTCTCCCTTCAGCCTAGTGTTCCAGAACAAGAAAAACCCTATGACAAACAGGGAAAACAACACAATAACGGCCAGACGCTGGTAGATTATCTTCCTCGACATACCGACGGAATACCCGGCGGCAAGCCACCGGTTTCGTATAACCTCGGCATCCTGGGGTGAAATTGAGCGAATCCCCTTGTTAAGGATGCCCACAAGGGGCAGCCAGTCATTTCGCACAGCCATGTACAGGAGCTGGCGCTCCAGGGAAACAGGGGCGGCAACACGCAGATTGGTAATATTGAGTTTACGTATCCAATAGGTGCAGACGGCGAGATTGCCGATAAAGGCATCATCCCCTCCCCTGGATACGGCCAGGATCGTCTCTTTCAACGTGTCATAATAATGGGGCGTCAGGCTGGTATGCTCCTGGATCCAGGCCGCATGGGAGGTGTTTGTCTGAACGGCGATATTCAGTCTGGCCAGATCCGGTACACCTGAAATGAACGGGGCATCGGCGCGACAGAAAACCATGCGGTAAAAACCGAGATATGGGATGGAGTAGGACAAAAATCGGGACCGCTTTTCGGAAAAACCCACCGCCGAGAGCATATCGATTTCTTTGTTTCCGGCCCTGCGTACAACCTCCTGCCAGCTCAATCCGTGTACAACCTTAAGATGGAGGCCCAGGCGCTTGTTGAGCAGACTGATATAGTCGGCGGCAAAACCGCTGTAGTTCCCGTTGTCATCAATGTATTCAAAGGGCGCGAATTCAGGATCAATGCCGACCCTGATCACTGGATGCGCTTTAATCCAGGCCTTTTCCGAATCAGTAAGATAGACCTGCTGTGCCTCGACATGAAGCCGCATCGAGATGTCCGACACATAGGAAGTAACGATGTGGGCGATTGCTGAATCCGGGTCCTGGTGGGCCTCTTTCAGGTACCGATCAATGGTCGCCTTCAGATAGGCGGAGGAGGGTTTATTTTTGGGAAAAGCAAATTTCAGGTGCCGTGGATTAAAGGCAACCGTTGTCGGCAGGACATCATACAGCTCCTGGGCGCTGGTCCCAAACAGCCGATTGACAACGCCGACATCGGCAAGGTCGTTCTGCAGGGCCTGAAATACATTCTGGTAGTTGTCAAACTCAACAAATCGACAGGAAATATTAAACTTTTTAACCAGGTTTCGTATTCCCTCTTTACCGTCGGTATGGATGCTTGCCCGCATAACGGCGATACGTTTTCCCGCAAGATCGGGAATATTGTTAACATGAAGCCCAGGACGGGTGTACAGAGTTCCCCAGTTGACAAAAACCGCCTCATCTGAAAAATCGTATTTCCCTGCTCTTTCAGTGGAATAGGCAACATCGGGCATAATGTCAATAGTGCCGGACTCAAGCTTTGCCAATCCCTGACGCCATGTTCCCCGTACCCATTCAAGACGCCAGTTCTCTTTTTTTGCTATAACAGCAAGAATTTCCGGGAAGATGCCTTTTGGTGCGCCCTGATGCCCACGAAAGAATTTAGGTGGATTCTCATAGTAGCCAACCCTCACCACCCTTGCCTGCCCGGCCCAGGCAGAGGTATGAACACAGGTGAAAACAACACAGGAAAGTGCAATGATTAACCGGAAAAAGCTGAAAAAATATGTCCTGCTCAATATACAAATGGTCATAGAAAAACCACTGAGCCCCGTTATCGGGAAGACGGGGTGTTTCTCCAAGAATAAGGCCTTACGAGAAAAGATTTAAAATAAAGGACAAAGAAATACGTCAACGTGAACCTATCGCTCCTATCCGGACCGCAGGACAACCCTTCCCTGTCTTTGCTCCCGGTAACTTGCGACCTTCACCAAAGATGAAAAGGTCTTACTTTTTCTTTACCATGACTTATTCTCAAAAAAAAAGCGAAAACTTTCAGGATTTCGCGCCGAAAAATGAAAAAGATATATTTCGTCGAGGTCCGCGTCCAGGCGGCATGGGTAAACAAAATGAAAAAAAGGTGATCTATCCGCGGTATTACAAGGTCGTACAACGAAGAACAGGCATAGAATTTGTCCTAAAATATCCCATGCTTTGTTATCATGTGATATGTACAGGGTTCAAAGTCTGCGCTTATCTGATCCGGCCATGCCGGTTATTTCCTCGGATGAGTTTTTATTAATTCTTCCGGTGAAGAAATTTTGAAGACCCGCACCTTATGGCTTCGAGGAAACTCCCGTTTTATTGTTGCCTTTAACAGGCGGGATAATCCGGACGCATCAACACTGCATTCCTGCCTGGTAAACCCCTGTTCAACCAGTAAATACCTCTCTTCGGGCAGGCGAAACACGGCAACCCTGCGGTCTCGTTTAAACGATAACAGCTCCACCCCGGCCGGAGGATCAACTTTTGCAAGCAGGCGAAGAACATGGGGGCGCAGGGATTCAATGGAAATCAGGGCCATTACAAAGGACAAAAGTTTAAAATATCATTGAACAATTTTGGGCAGGGCGGCAAGGCGGGCGCTCATCTGTTTTTCCTTTTCCGTGTTGCCGCTGATACGATAATACTTTTCCAGTTTTTTTAATGCCGGCATAACTTTTGGACTGTTTTTTCCATAGGCTTTTTCCGAAATGACCACCCCCTGCAATAAACATTGTTCAGCATCGGGATTGATCTTTTTCAATTTACCGGCCAGGGTATAAATAATCGCCAGGTGGTTCCAGGCGGTAATGACCTCCGGATTTTCCTCACCGAAGATGTCCTGACGAATTTTAAGTTCTTTCTTGGCCAGCTTCTCCGCCTCGGGAAATTTTCTCAGATGCGTATAAATCATGGCAAGATTTCCCAGAGAAACGGCAAGTTTTCCGCGTTCTCCCGCAGGCAGCTTTTCAGCGGCGACAACGGCCGCACGACCGGCCCCGGCCGCCTTCATAAACTTTTACTGTGTATAATACCCTGTGGTCTTGCTGTTGAGCTCCTTCCAGGCCTCCGTTTTCCCGGCAAAAAGAACTGTTGCGCACGTCAGCAGCAAAACACTGCTTAGTCCAATGGGGAAAAAATCGCTTCATATTTTCCTCGTTTGTTGAGATAAATTCAATGTATTTTCAACGCTCTATATTTACGACAAAATCATTTAAAAATGAAGAAGATAATGGTACTGTTATGGAGAATTTTACTGCATGCGACACAGAGTTTTTTCAAGCTGAACATCAATGATACAACGATTATCGTTTCTCTCTCTGTTCTTTCTTCTCTTCCTTGCAGCTCCGATCAGGGCTCAGGTCCTGGGACAATGCGTCATGTGCGGTATGGACCTGAGCAAATATACCCACGTCCGCTATCAGGTGAAGGATAAACAGGGAAAGATTTATACGACCTGCGGCGTTCAGTGTGGTCTGCTTCTCCAGCTCAATCTGAAAGATACCTTTGCCTCGACCACGGTAACAGACCTGTTCAGTCATCGAACCATTGATGCCGCCAAGGCCTGGTATGTCTATCACAGCTCAATTATTACGGATATGGGACCGGGTTTTATCGCCTTTGGTGATAAAAAAATCACGGAAAAATTCATTCGCGGATTCGGCGGAGAACTGCTTGATTTTCAAGGCGCTCTTGATAAGGTTCGAAGAGGATTCAAATGAAGAAATATACTTTCTCCAGACGTCGTATCATGCAACTGGGCTGCGGTATGGCCGCAGTCACCCTTTTCCCGAAGATACTTCTTGGAAGGGATATCTCAAGACAAGGCAACAGAATTGAACATCCGTTAAAAAAAGGCCTGGTCGGAGTTCCGGCCAAACCCTGCCCCAACTGTGGCATGATGGTCAATCTGTATGCCCGTACCCGCCACTCGTTCACCCTTGACAGCGAGAAATATATTACCTGTTCCATCCACTGTCTCGCCGATATGATAACAAAAAGCGGTCATCAGGCGACCGATATCAACACCGCTCTCTATCTTGATCCAATCAAAATGGTCCCGGCGGAAGACGCGTTATATGTCATTGGCTCAGATGCCCCGGGCACCATGACCGCACGCTCAAAGATCGGTTTTGCCGATCTGAAAACAGCAAAGACTTTTGTCGCCGGCCATGGCGGAAAGATCACGGATCTATCGCATGCCCTGGCCCTGGCAATATCCGAGATTGACACCAGCTACTCAATAATCGAACAACGACGCAAAAAAAACGGCCTCATTGTCGAGCCCGGGCCAACAGACCGCTGTCGGGTCTGTAATATGTACCCGGCCAGGTTCCCGAAATTTCACAGTCAACTGCGCACGGCGGCAGGTGAAGTCATTCACTTCTGCTCCAGTCAGTGTCTGGTGAACTTTATTGCCGATCAATCCGCCTATACGACCAAACCGGTGACTGTCAGAGCTGTATGGGTCACGCTTTATCCCGGTGGCGGCTGGGAATATGCCGGGGAACTGTACTATCTGACCGGATCAACGATCATGGGCCCCATGGGGCCGGAAGCCCTGCCCTATCGACGACGGACAGAGGCCGAGGCGTTGGCGAAAAACAAAGGCGGCAAGGTCTATCCCTGGGATGAATTGTCGCCGCAACGAATACTCAATGGATTATAATCCCATGCGCTCCCAGTTTCTGCAATGGTTGCTCGCCTCTCTCTTGGTGACCGCTTTTATTGTAACCAATTGTTATGATTCTAATTTTATCAGAACAATAAACATATCGTGATTCATCTCAATTTTACGACACCATCAATTAACAAAAAATTAAGTGTGGTAGCAAGGAAGGCTATGCACAATATAATCGCTGAAAAGGCATGTTTTCCGGCACCTTTTTTTGCCGCCTTAAGCATGCGACAACAGCCGATGCCCTATCGTTTTTACTTGTTCTCACCATCGACGGTGGAACAATACCCATGTCTTGCCGACCGATCTCATCGGGGTCTGTCGGGCGCAAGGTTGGATAAACCAGCATGGCTGGACCAGATAAGGTAGACTTCGAACAATGAAAATAGTCCGAAATGATACAACTTCGTGGGCTATTTTTGGATGAACAGAAAATTCGGGAGGCTCGACAAATGAATTTTTGCCTGCGGGTTTCCCTCAACAGCTTCGGAAAGACTCCATGACCACTAGAAAAAAAAATCCCATATGGGCCTTCTTTGCCTCGGTTAAGCTGGCACTTTTTCTTCTCTTTATTCTCGCCGCGACCTCGATAATCGGCACTGTTATCCAGCAGAACCAGCCGGCTGTGCAATACGTCAAAGAATATGGTGAAAAAACAGCCCATCTATTCCAGACACTTGAACTGACCGACATGTACAACTCCTGGTGGTTTCTCAGCCTCCTGGGAATTTTCAGCCTTAATCTTATTGTCTGCAGCCTTGAACGAATCCCCAATGTCATTCGTCTGGTCAGGAAGGACAATCTGACCATAAAACCTGAACGGCTTGCCAAAATGCGAATCAGGAAGACACTTACTCTGCCCCTTCCGCTTGAACAAAGTGTGCAGCGAGTGGCGGACTATCTCCACGGCAAAGGATGGAAAACCACGAAAAGACACAAGGACGATGGTATTCTGCTCTTTGCCCAACGGGGAGCGTGGACCAGGTTCGGCGTTTATATCGTCCATCTTTCCATTCTGGTCATTCTGGTCGGGGCGGTCATCGGATCGCCGACCTTTGCCCGAAAGGTGCTCCACAATGAAAAATTCGCCTTTAAAGGCTCGATCATGATTCCCGAAAGTCAGGAAACCAATTTCATTTATTCTTTTACTCAGGGAAAGAAAATAGATCTGGGCTTCACCGTTCACTGCAGTTATTTCACCATCGACTACTACGCAAACGGCATGCCGAAAACCTATCTCTCCAAGGTGAGCATTCTGGAAAATGGAAAACCGGTCCCCTTAAAAGATGGTTCAACCGTGCATGATCTCAAGGTCAACAAACCGCTCACCTATAAAGGGATTACCTTTTATCAATCATCCTATCAGCCATACTCTGATTTTTTAACCATGTTGGTTAATACAAAGACCCATGAAAAACAGAGCCGGATCATTGCCGGCGGCAAGCAGATAAAATCAAAAATGAAGCCGATTTCCTTTGGCATTATCAACCAGGAAGTTCGTGGAGAGGCTGTACAACGGATGAAGATATGGTTCTCCGACAATCAGGCGGATCCGGCAATCTTCTGGGTGAACAACGGCCAGAAGGCCATTATCAAACGGCCCTCCGGCGAGTATGAACTGACCGTCAAACAGCTCTACGCAACCGGCCTCCAGGTCACCAAGGACCCAGGGGTCTGGTTTGTCTATATTGGTTGCGGAATGATGCTTTTCGGGCTTTTTGTCGCTTTTTTCATGTCCCATCGAAAGATCTACGCCTTTATCCGGGAAGAGGCTGGACAGACTACGCTGATTTTCGCTGGCAGTGCCCATAAGAATAAGGTAGGCTTTGAAAAAGTATTTTCCAAACTAATTAATGAATTTCAACAACAGATGGTCTGATCTTTCTGCTTCGCCTGAAGGGAAGGTACCCCCCTGCAATTAATTGAACTTCATGGAATAACGAATGAACAGCTCACAACTTTTCGGCATCACGACGCTCTGTTACCTGCTTTCTGCGATTTTTTACGTTGCCCTGCTTGTTTTCAAAAATAAAAAAGTCGGTACCATTGGCCTGGGGTTTGCCATTATCGGCGTTGTTATCCAGACAATAGCCATCGGCCTGCGCTGGCAGGAATCCTATCAGATGGGAATCGGCCATGCGCCGCTCACCAACATGTATGAATCCCTGGTTTTTTTCGCCTGGTGCACCACTTTGTTTTATATTTTTATGGAATTTAAATTCAAGGCCCGGGTGGTGGGCGCCTTTGTCATGCCCTTTGCAGTGGCGGCCATGGCCTATGCCTCGTTCGCCAAACGAATCAATCAGCAGATCAGCCCGTTGGTTCCGGCCCTGCAGTCGAACTGGCTCCTTGCCCATGTTATCACCTGCTTTATCGGCTATGGCGCCTTTGCGGTCGCCGGTGGACTTGGCCTCATGTACCTGCTTAAAAAATCCGGGATCAATAAGGGAAAGAACCAGGATTCCTTTACAGGCTCTCTACCTGAGTTGAAAATCATTGACGACCTGACGCATAAAACCATTATTTTCGGATTCATGTGGCTGTCTGCCGGTATCATCACCGGCGCGGTCTGGGCCAATGAGGCCTGGGGCACTTACTGGAGCTGGGATCCAAAGGAAACCTGGTCGATCATTACCTGGTTCGTCTATGCTTCAACCCTGCATGCCCGCTTTACCCGGGGCTGGAGCGGCAGCCGCATCGCCTGGCTGGCCATCATCGGGTTTGTCTCCGTATTTTTCACCTATTTCGGCGTCAATTTTCTCCTTTCGGGCCTGCACAGTTATGGCGCAAGCTGAAAATTCGGAGCGATTTGTCGAAATTTGTTACATACACCGAAGTTAAGCTATTTAGGATAAAAAAAGGCCGCCCGTCATGGGGCGGCCTTTTTTGCCGTGTTTGTTGGATACTGCCGGAGCGGTTTGCAAAATTTTTATTCGTCTGCATGCATACGGGAGATATCGCCAATGCGTAAGACCAGCTCCCTAAGGACGGTCAACAGATTGAGCCGGTTAGCCCGCAGGTGTTCATCATCCGCCATAACCATGACCTCATCAAAAAATCGATCCACGGGCTCCTTCATCTGCAGAAGGACCTCCAGGGCCTTGTCATATTCCTGCGCATCAATCAACGGCTGCGCGTCGCTGCGAACACGTTCAACGACCTCATGCAGCTTTTTTTCCGCCTGCTCGACCAGCAGGTCTTCACGCACATCGGTCGTTACATTTTCTTTGGTAATATTCCTGATCCGTTTAAATGAACCGGAAAGAACAACAAAGGCCTCACGGCTGCGGATGTTTTTCAACGCCTCGATGCGAAGCAGGCAGTCGCGCAGATCATCAAAACCAACTGAAGTGGCGGCCTTGATGACATCCTGATCATAACCGCCGGCAAGCAGTTCATTCTCAAAGCGCAGACGGATAAACGCCACAACCTCCGCCACTACTCCGGAATCGGTCTCAACCACACCATCATATCCTGCAAGGGCATGGGTCAGCATGTCCGTCAACGACAGAGAGAGAGCAAGACCGCGAATAATGTTTATCAGACCGATTGCCTGACGGCGCAGACCAAAAGAATCCTTGTTTCCGGTTGGTTTTTCCCCTATGGCAAAACAGCCGACCAGGGTGTCGAGACGATCGGCAATACCGACGATTGCGCCTACAAGGGTTTTGGGAAGCTCACTGCCTGCCCGCACGGGCATGTAATGCTCGGCAATGGCCACGGCAACCCCTTCCGGTTCCCCGTCAAGGCGTGCATATTCACAACCGATCACGCCCTGCAGGGAGGGAAACTCTCCCACCATTTCCGTGAGTAGATCGACCTTGGCAAGGCGTGCCGCCCGAACCGCCAGTTCCTTAATGGCCGGGTCCAGCAGGTCCGCCAGCGTACCGGCAAGAACAGCCATACGGGTGCTCTTGGCTTCCATGCTGCCCAGTTTCTGCTGAAAAATAATACCGGAAAGTTTAGGCAGCCGGTCCTCAAGACGCTGCTTCTTATCTTCGTTAAAAAAGAAAAGACCATCCTCAAGACGGGCACGGAGAACGCGCTCATGTCCACTTGCCGCCATCTCGCGATCATCAATTCTCGTATTGTTGACAGCGACAAAAAACGGCAGCAAATCACCATTATCCTTGATCACCGGAAAATATTTCTGGTGTTCCCGCATGGACGTTACCAGCGCTTCACGCGGCAGAACAAGAAACTTGTCGTCAAATTCTCCGCAGACACCCCAGGGAATTTCCACCAAGTTGGTGACCGTATCAAGGAGTCCTTCGTCAAGCAGCGCTCTGCCTCCGGCAAGCCCCCTGCAGGTGGCCTCTTTTTCCCGAACCGCCTTTTCCACGACCTCCTTCACAAGCTCTTTACGTCGTGCGGGATCAACAATAACAAAATGTTTTTCCAGAGACTGCAGATAATCGGCACCGTTCTTTACCGGAAAAAATTCCGGTGCCATAAACCGATGACCGCAGGTTTGATCACTGCAGGTAATACCCTCGATTTCCATTGGAATGACGTTGCCCTCATACAGGGCCAACAGCCATTGCAGGGGTCGGGCAAAGGCCAGTGAACTCCGGGCCCAGTGCATCGATTTCGGAAAGGGAATCTCATGGATAAGGGTAAGCAGCAGGTCCGGCAGTAACTCTCGTGTAGGTTTGCCGGGGATCTCTTCCACCACCATCAGATAATCCCCTTTTTTCGTTGTCACTACCTGCAGATCGGCAACATCAACCCCTTTGGACCGGGCAAATCCAAGAGCGGCTTTTGTCGGCTTGCCCTCGGTGTCATAAGCGGCCTTGTATGCCGGGCCGGTATGTTCAGTCTTTGTATCCTTTTGTTTGTCCTGCAAATCGTCCACAACCAATGTCAGGCGCCTGGGCGTACCAACAGTGGAAATCCGCCCATGGGCAAGGCCCAGATCGGCCAGACGACGCCCGGCAAAAGATTCCATAAAGCGCAGGGCGGGCCCAATATATCCTGCCGGTATTTCCTCGGTACCTATCTCAAACAGCAGCTCATTCATTGATTCTCTTCTTTATCTCTCTATAATTTAACGGAATGTTTTCTTTTCAGCAGGTGAACCGCGCTGACATCTCAAGGGTTAGCAGTACTTTTGTCCTCAGATATTGAGGCAAAGGTGGAGTAGCCATGGGCAAGATTTTCCACAACCACCTGAAACCAGCGGATATCAGGATGATCGGCAAGAACACTGCCCACGGTTCGGCAGACGGATTCAACCGAACCGGCCGTTGCAGCATATTCGGCCAGGGAATCTTCAACCAGTTCAATCAACTCTTCGATCCAGATAAAGCGAAAAAAACGAACGGCAACCGATGCTCGGCCCCATCGTCCCATGGATCGTGGCAACTCTCCACGTGCCGGATTCCCGTCGGGCAAATGAATCGGTACATCTATTTCCAGAACCAGATCATCATCCTGTTCCAGGGAGCCGTGCATCCGACACAGATATCTGTCGATCCCGATATCACTGCCGGGATGATCCGTTTGTGGAAAATAGGGGAATTCAATTTCAAGATGGGCGGCCTCCGCCTCAAGTCTTTCCTTCATCTCCTGAAGAATACGGTGGAAATCGTGCAGATTACATCGACCGTGAAATCGATTGAGAATCTCCACAAAACGGCTCATGTGGGTACCTTTGAACCTGTGCGGCAGGTTGACATACATGTTCACCGTGGCCACTGTCTGCTGGATTCGTTTTGCTCTGTCCAGAACGGTGATCGGGTAGGAAATCGTCTTCACCCCGACCTTACGGATATTTATACACCTGTAATCACGTAGATTTTGAATATCCTTCATTGGTCAAGAGGGGATGAAGAGTGGAAATTACGGGTACGATCAACAATAACTTCTTCTTCGAGGTGAGTGGACAATGTAACATAAATTGAGTCGATCTGATTAGCTGAAACCGCTAGCGTAGCAGGGGCTACCGCAAAGATATCATCATTGAAGATCGGCTGCAGATGTATTACAGAGACAGCTCAAAATGTAAAAAGCTATTGTTGACAGCTCCTAAGGTCTAGACGTCAGGTGGCAACGAATGGATCTTGCCGCTAATCGTCAAGATATTTATGAACCGCCGCTTTCAGTTCATCCATATTGGCGGACTTGACGATATATTCTTCCGAAGCCCAGGTGCCGAAATCCTGCTTATATTCCTGATAGGCGGAGCTGAGAATTACCGGCAGGTCGGGTTTGATCTCCTTCATCTGCCGCAATACCTCAATACCGTTCATCCCCGGCATATTAATATCAAGGATAACGAGATCGGGCGGATCCTCCTTGAAAAGTTTGAGTGCCTCTTCTCCATTATAGGCCGACACAACGGAAAAACCTTCATCTTCAAATTCTTCCCGATACAAAAGCTGAATACCCTCTTCATCATCAACCAGGAGTATTTTTTTTGCAGCCACTGATTCCTCCTAAAGTTCCACCTCCCGCAGATACCGGCAGGCATCCTCAGGGGGCATTGGATTGATATAAAACCCGGATCCCCACTCAAAGCCGGCAATACTGGTTACTTTGGGGACAATTTCAAAATGCCAGTGATAATGATCGAGCAGATTGGATCTGAGCGGTTGGGTATGGAGAACAAAATTGTACGGTATACCAGGGATACAGGCATCAAGTCGACGCAGTGTTTCGGAAAATATTTCAGTCAAGGCCGAAAGCATCTGATCGGACTGTTCGATATAGGAAGAGCTGTGGCGCCGAGGCATTATCCACATCTCAAAAGGTGTCCTGGGGGCAAACGGTGTCAAGGTGACAAATTCATCGTTTTCGCAGACCAGGCGGACATTTTGCTGCATTTCCTGGCGGATAATGTCACAGAAGATACATCGGTCTTTGTATTTGAAATAGGAAAGACTGCCGTCAAGCTCGGAAACAACCATGCGCGGCAACACCGGCAGGGCCACAAGCTGGGAGTGGGAATGTTCAAGGGAGGCGCCGGCCGCCTTGCCGAAATTCTTAAATACCATGACATAGCGAAAACGTGGGTCTTTGGAGAGATCACGAATACGCGCCTGAAAGGCCCTGAAGGTCAGGATCATCTGTTCATGCGGCAGGTAGGCAAATCGGTCGTCATGGCTCGGACTTTCGACAATGACCTCATGGGCGCCGATGCCGTTCATACGGTCATAGAGGCCCTCTCCCTGTTTGTCGAGGTCTCCCTCGATGACCAGGGCAGGATATTTATTAGGAACAACCCGAAGTCGCCAGCTTGAAGAATTGGGAGGCATGCCCGGTTCCCGCCCATAGACAAGAACCTCGGGCGGGGTGGTTTTTTCATTGCCGGGACAAAGCGGGCAAAAACCACCCTTGGTCTCGACATCTTCAATAATAAAATCAGTGGGCCGCTTTCCCCGTTCCTGGGCAATAATAATCCAGCGCCCGAGGATGGGATCTTTGCGTAATTCAGGCATAACCGGCTAACGCCCCTGTTCCTTTTCCTGCTGCTCCTGCAGGGTCTTGCACTCGATACAAAGTTCGGCCACCGGCCGCGCTTCAAGCCGTTTGACGGATATTTTTTCTCCACATTCCTGGCAGACACCATAGGTACCGCCTTTGATGCGTGCCAGGGCTTCGTTAATTTTTTCCATAAGTTTACGCTCACGCCCCCTAAGACGAAGCTCAAAACTCCGATCCGACTCCACTGTCGCCCGATCATTGGGGTCGGGAATATTTCCGGACTGGGCGTTCATCTCGGACAAAGTCTCTTCGACATCGGCATAGATGTCTTTTTTCATTGTCTCAAGCTGTTGCTTGAGTTTCTTCAATTCATTATCCTTCATAACCGTCTCCGGTTTTCTTTTCCAGAAATACTCAAATTTTCAACGAACTATCAATACGACAAACATCCAGGCCCTTGGAACATCCCGCTCCAAAACCGGATATCCCCCACGGTCACTTTTCTCAATGCTATACCCGGAAAGTCGTTCTTGGTCGTACAAATTCCCCACTCTTACCACCGCTTTTCCTGAGGAGGCGAATATCAGATATAACCATGGCCTTGTCAACGGCCTTACACATATCATAGATAGTCAGGGCTGCAACCGAAACAGCCGTCAAGGCCTCCATCTCCACGCCGGTTTTACCGGTAATACCGACAGTGGCCTCAATTTCGACAGCACTCTCTTCGTCAACAAATTTAAAAAGTACATCTACTCCGGTGATGGCCAGAGGATGACAAAGGGGTATCAACTGATCAACCTTTTTTGCCGCCATAATACCGGCGATACGGGCAACACCTAGCACGTCGCCTTTCTTTATTGAACCGGCTTGCACCATTGTATATGCCTGCTCAGACATTGTTATCCTGCCTGCGGCGGTGGCCCGGCGAACAGTTTCATTCTTGGCGCTGACATCAACCATTCTGGCGTTGCCGCAACTATCGAAATGAGAAAACTCAAGCTGCTCATTCATAGATCAATTCCCGCGAACGTCCTCTTTATTTTTCTCACTCTGTTTATTTTTTTGCCTGCCCAGATGCCCATGAAAGAGACGGGTAAAAAAACCCTCCTCTTCCTCTTCGCAACAGAGATCATCAAACTCACAGAGCAGCTCTCGCTGCCGCTTACTCAATCCGGTCGGCGTCTGTACCTGCACTTCAACGATCATATCGCCACGCCTGCGGCCCCGCAGGCTGACAACGCCTTCGCCCCGTAACGTGAAATGGTGTCCGGACTGGGTTCCTTCGGGAATCTTCAATTGTGAGGAACCGTCAATGGTGGGAACTTCAATCTCGCAACCCAGGGCTGCCCGGACCATTGACAGGGGATATTTGAGATAAATAGTCTGGCCGTCCCGCTGGAAAAAATCATGGGCGTCAACATGAATGACGATATAGAGGTCCCCGGACTGTCCTCCCCGGCGTCCACCCTCTCCCTCACCGGAAAGACGCATTCTGGAGCCGCTGTCAACTCCGGCCGGAATCTTCAAATTGACTTTTTTGGTGCGGTTGACCAGGCCTGAACCATTGCAATCCGTACAAGGATCACTGATAACCTGTCCACTGCCATGGCACTGCGGGCAGGTGGAACTGACCTGGAAAAATCCCTGTGAACGTATAACCTGTCCACGACCGCCGCAACTCGGGCAGGCCTGGGGTCGGTGGCCCGGCCGGGCTCCGGACCCCTCGCAGGTCCAGCAGGTTTCTCTTTTTGTGATCTCGACCTCGCGCTCCACCCCGTGCACGGCTTCCATGAATGTTATTTCAAGATCATAACGAAGATCATCACCGGGAACCGGACCATTGGGGTCGCGCTGCCTTCGGTTGCCAAACCCGAATAAATCACCAAAGATATCACTCATATGGGAAAAAATATCTTCACTGGATCCCGGACCGTGATACCCGGTATTTTTCAGACCCTCATGGCCATAGGTATCATAAAGCTGTCTTTTTTGAGGATCGCTTAATACCTCATAGGCCTCGGCCGCCTCTTTAAAACAGGCCTCGGCTTCGGCATCTCCCGGATTACGATCCGGATGATACTTCATTGCCAGTTTACGATATGATTTTTTTATCACATCGCCGCCGGCATCCCGGGAGACACCGAGAATTTCATAATAACACTTCTTCATAACCTACCGATTGAGGTTGCCCGCAAAGAATCAGAATACCGTCTTCCTCTTGGAAGTCGGGAACAACACCTTTTTTTACGAACTTTAAGAATGATGAACTTGTCAAAAAACCAAACAATCAATTTTTATAGATGGCTGAGTAAAAATATAAATATACAGATAAGCGTAGACTCCGAGGAGTAGTGTTCCGGGGCGGGTCTCAACTATACAGGTAATATGTTGTGAATCGCCCAGGGACACACAACGCAGTAAATCAAAATTTTACAACGCCATCTTCTTCCAGGACATGCATTGACACTCAGGCGGATTCAGCCGCTGTCTCACTCTCCTGGGCCGCAGCACGCTGGGCCTCTAATGTTTTCCGTTCTTCGGGCAGTTCAAAAATATTGTCAAAGGTGACTTTGCCGGCTGCAATCTCACGCAACGTCATGACAATTTCCTTGTTTTTCCCTGAAACCAGAAACGGTTCCCCCTTTCGATGCTGGCGAATTCGTTCAACCGCCAGGTGAATGAGGGAAAATCGATTGTGATTACCAACGGTTTCCAGGCAATCTTCAACTGTAATACGAGCCATATGTATATTCTCCGGACATTGTTGGCACAGACGGCAACAACCGGATTTCTTTCCGATGCGGGCCGCCGGTGCTGGATACTCTTATTCTGTAATCATTTTATATAATTTGGCAAGTTAATCCACGGGCCTGATTTCAGGATCGTTCAAATGGATTTCGCAGAAGCAGCGTCTCTTCCCTATCCGGACCAACGGACACAATGATCGGGGCAATGCCTGAAATATCCTCAATACGCTTGACATAATCCCGGGCCTCCTGCGGCAGGTCCTCATAGGAACGAACATCACTGATATCCTGTTCCCACCCAGCGACCTCTTCATAGACGGGCTTGGCCTTTATTGTTTTTCTGATATTGCCCGGCATGCAGGTGAACTCTTCATCATCAACCTTGTATTTACGGGCGATATTGAGTTTTTTCTGTCCGGAAAGAACATCGAGTTTGGTAATGGCCAGCCCGGTCAACCCGTTCAAGCGGACAGCATCGGAGGCCACCACCATATCCAGCCAACCGCAGCGGCGGCGGCGGCCGGTGGTGGCGCCGAATTCACCGCCCTTTCTCTGCAGTTCGTCACCTATGGGATCACCCTCTGGCAGTTCAGTCGGAAAAGGACCTTCTCCAACCCGGGTGGTATATGCCTTGAGAATACCAATCACCTCATCAATATGGGCCGGACCAAAACCGGAACCTATGCAGGCATTACCGGCAATGGTGTTCGATGAAGTGACAAAGGGATAAGTTCCGTGATCGATGTCAAGCTGGGTTCCCTGGGCGCCCTCGAACAGGACATTCTTTCCGGCCTTGCGGGCCGTATCCAGGGCAACGGAGACATTGCCGATAAATGGAGAGAGCGTATCGGCATACTTTTCGAACTCTGCCTTGATTTCGTCAAACGAGGCGGGGTCGGCATTATACTGTTTGGTCAGATAGAAATTCTTTTCCTCGATATTGGCCTGCAATTTATCAAGGAGTTGTCCCCAATCCAGGAAATCACCCGCCTTGATGCCGACACGTCCCACTTTATCCATGTAACAGGGTCCGATACCGCGGCCGGTGGTGCCGATTTTCTTTCCCTTTGCAAGGGAGGCTTCCCGGGCATGATCAAGCATCTTGTGATAGGGCATAATAAGATGTGCATTCTCGCTGATCATGAGGCGTTCCGGAGTAACGGGCAGTCCCTTTTCCTTGAGCTCCTCCATTTCCTGCAGGAGCACACCCGGGTCGATGATTACGCCATTGCCGATCATGCAGGTCTTTTCCTGGTAGAGAATACCCGAGGGAATAATATGGAAAATATATTTTTTCCCGTCTACAACCAGGGTATGACCGGCATTGTTACCGCCCTGAAAACGAACGATACAGTCGGCATAATTTGTCAACAGATCAACAACTTTCCCTTTTCCCTCATCACCCCACTGGGTGCCAACCACCACCACGCTGGCCATGGCAATCTCCTCATAAATTCGTTACGTACATAAAAAAGGCTGACCTGACTTCCCCTCGGGAAGACAGCAGCCATCAGAACCGGAAAAATATAGCCGACAGAGAGAAAAAAGTCAAACCCGAGCAACGAAGTCCAGGTTCACCTTTCAACCAGTTATTTTTGTGTCATTTTTACGAGTTACTTCTTGGTCAAAAAAGCCTTTACCAATGGGTCGGACGTGACAATGAAATATACGGTACCGGTTGCCGTTTGTTTTTTCGCAGCCGATTGAGACGTTTTATCGCCCTGTTTTTCCTCTTTTCCACTATCGGCCGTAATTTCTATTTCAGAGTTAAGTTTTACGGTGGCGATAATACCAAGCCCGGGAATCTGTTTATTTTTTTTTGCCCGTTCAAAATCTTCTTCCGAAATAATCCCATGCCGGTTATACGCCCAATAAATAATCTTTTCATGGGCCATTGTCGTCGGCAGGCCGAACCTGTCCATCAAGGCGGCCACCATGGCTTTTAACCGCTTTTTGTCTGCTCTGGGAACCCGTTTATAGAGGGCAAGCACGGAATCGGTTTTTCTTTCCACAACCACAAAGAGATCCTGGTCGACAAATTTATAGGTCCCGGCATAGGCTTTTTGACCGGGATGTTCCCCGGCTATTTTTTTCTGCTCCATGGAGAGTTTTTTTCCAATACTATACCCTTGAAGACCCAGATTAAGCCGGGCAACTTCTGCAGTCAGATTTTCTCCGCTCTCAGCCATGGCTTGAAGAGACGGCAGCAGGGTAAACACAAACAACAAACAAAAAAGCAGACGGGGACTACTTCGTCGTCGATGTAAATCGATCATTGTTACAAAACCTCCCGAATAAAAAGCCCCGGTTCCCATACCGGGAACCGGGGCGATAACTAAAAGTGAAAAACCGTAACGGTTACTTCTTTTCTCCGTATCGTTCTGTCTGCTCCGCCTTGATTGCAGACATGGTGGCCTCGCCAAATCCCTGTTTATACCACTGATGTTCGGGCCGTGCAAGGATCTCATTGACGGCCTTTTCATACTTGGCGGTCATGTTATGTTCCTTGGCCAGTCTCATCAACTCGGGAATGAACTCATAGTAAAAATGCCTGGCAACCTCATACAGACCATGCCAATGGGTATAGTCCGGACCGCCCATGGCAGCGCCGTGACGGGTACGACGCCCCTCGTGATGCCAGATCTCAAACCAGGTCCATCCAAGCGGCGAATGGAAGGGAGACCCCTTAACCAGACCATCCTTCTTGGCCATGCCGTACAGTTTTTTGGTCGGTTTGGCAAATTTATCATTATAGGTCACAACCAGAGAATCGAATTGTTTATAAAAACCCTCGACCTGCTGCATACCGTGACAAGACTTGCAGACACCCTTCATGTTGTTACGGCGGTCTTCCCAGGAGAGAACCTTGACGACCTGTTTTTCCGCTTTAACCTTTTTAAATTTTCCATCCTTGACGACATATGTCTTAAATGTGGCCTTCTGACCAACCTGAGGAGCAATGTCGCCGGGAATATCCGTCACCGTGCCGTCGGCAAATATTGCCCGGTTCAGCTTGACGGAAATTTTAGGCCGCAAGGTCCAGGAAATACGATCCCCGACATTATGAGTATTCTGAGCGATACCGCCGTCCAATTTGACATAAGCTCCCATGTGACAGGTTGAACAGGTAGGCGCTGTGTAATAATCCTTGCCCAGTACCCAGGTACCATTTTTCAGGATATTCATCCCGTTGGCCCCTGCCATACGCAAAGCCGAATAATAGGCAATACCATGCTTGGACTCTTCATAGATCTCCTTTTGCGGATGATCAGGACCAAGATGACATTTGCCACAGTTCTCGGGTTGACGTGAAACGGATGACCTGAAAGAATGCTTGGAATGGCAGGCCATGCACGAGCCTTTGGAACCATCCGTATTGATACGACCAATACCGGTATTGGGCCAGGTCATTGGATCAATCATCACAGCGCCTGTCTCACGGTGGAGTGGCTTACCATTTTTATCTCTCTGGATTGTAATGATACCGCCGTGACACTGCCAGCAGCCATTCACGGCATCGGCCTTGGTGCCGGGCATGGAGCAGATCACCTCACCGATTACGTTGTCCAGAGACGCCATGATCTCGCCGGCGGTGGCATGGTGCGAATTAACCATCTCCTTTACTTCGCGCTCATGACAGAACTTACAGTCCAGCGGCGAAATAATTGTCTTAATAAAAGCACCCTCATGATTATAACCGAGCTCGTCACCTTTGGCCGCCGCATGACAGTTATAGCAGCCGATTTGTCCATCCTGGGCGGCGGCATGGGGTGAATGTTTCCACTGCTGCACCAGAGAATTGTTTTCTTTCAGATGGCAGTTAATACATTTCACATTAATTGCCTTGACTGCCGGGTCCTGGGTATTTTTTGACTGCTCGGTGGTGGCAAAGGCCGATCCGGCAGCAAAAAGTCCGAGGACCGCAATACAAAATGCTTTTTTCAAATGTTTCATTCAGTTTCCTCCTGATATGAACCTCAAGTTACAATAAAAACCCGGGCAATTCGTTCCCCGAACCACCGGCAGACGTAATTGATCCACCCTACTCCCACCATGTCTTCAACGTGCATACCCTCCTTTTCCTTTTAAGGTGTTTTCCTACAAACACTATTTCAGCTGTCAGGCAGACTGCCTCTCCACTGCCGGATCGTCGTCAAGCCAAAAGGGAAAGACCTTGCTGAGCAACCAGAGAAAGACGATAGGCAGAACCATTATAATTGCGGAGACGATGATACCCTCCTTGGTGAAAAAACCTGGATGAAAGACCGCATGTCCCCGCTCACTTTTGGACATCAACTGTCCTCCGATAACAACATTCCAGCGCATGAGTAAAACCTGGACAAGAATCATGGCGGAAAGAATCGAACCCCACTTCATCACGAATTTATCGGAAAACTTGACGAGAGACAAAACACCCAGGGCGACAAAGGGAATCAGGGAGAAAATTCCGACCTGGGCCACAATAAAGCTCCAGTACAATGGCCCTGTGTAGAGATCCCGCAATGCCTCCCAGTGGTGGGTGGCCATATAGGCATGGGAAAAGAGCTCAAGCATCTCAAAGACAAAATCAAGGATAAAACATCCCCAGAGAAACTTGATCAGGGTTCGGACGCAATCCATGTCAATGGGTTTATTGGTATACTTTCGTATAACCACATAGGAGAGGATGATACCGGCGATTCCAGACACACTGGCCGAGAGCAGGAAGATGACCGGCATAAGCGGTGTGGCCCACATGGGATTGGCCTTGACGCCGCCGAAGATAAAACCAACATATCCATGCAGGGTACAGGCCATGGGAATACCGATGGCGGCCAGAAAGGCTGTGATCTTATGATCAATCTTCAGGGCTTCAGGCGACAGATTATCGCTGCCCATGGTCAGAATACCATAGAGCAGTTTCATGCCGCCACGCGCCTTCTTTTTTAGGGCGACCAGGGTCGGCCGGTAGATGAACAGAATCTCAAGGATAAGGACAACCGCATAGGCGGAATAGATATAGCCAAATCCGGCCATGGCCGAAGTCGGGCTCGGAGTGAGCATCATATTCATCGCCCGCTCCGGGTGACCGAGATGGTTCAAGAGCGGAGCCGTCGCAAAGGCGAGAAATGCCAGGGCAAAAACCAGGGCATATCTGGATACGGGCTTTAATGATTCAATATGAAAAACATGGTAGAGCGAAGAAACAATAAAGGCACCGGCCACGATTCCGGTAATATAGGGATATAGCACGATCATCAAAGACCAGAGCACATGAAGATCATTGGGAAATACGTAGTTGGTTAAGGCGGTTGCCACCGCTGCTCCGTGTTCCGGACTCATCAGACCACCTCCCTTCGCAGGCCCACATAATGGAGCGACGGTTTATTCCCCATATCCGGCTTTAAAACCGAGATTACATGCGGCTGGTGCAAAATTTTATACACTTCCGATTCGTGATCGTTCAAATCACCAAATTTACGTGCCTGGACTGGACAGACATTGACGCAGGCAGGTAACAATCCCTTGCGTACCCGATGATAACACCATGTACACTTATCAGCGGTTTCGGTTTTGGGATTAATGAAACGAACCGAATAAGGACAGGCCTGGACGCAATAACCACAGCCGACACAGCGTTTATAATCAATGAGGACAAATCCGTCCTCAGTCTGAAAGGTTGCTCCCACCGGACAGACCTGCACGCAGGACGGATGCTCACACATGTTACACAACTTGGGCACAAAAAAGGTATCCCGGGTGGGATGGGGCAGATCCGTACGTGGTTCCTGGTAGCCGTCCAGTCCGCCGTTTGGACTGTCGACATAGACATTATCGTGGTCATCGATCACGTAGCGTTCCACCCAGGTACGATAGTTGCCGTCAGGGACCTTGTATTCATTTTTATCGGCCACGCAACAGGAGCCGCAGCCGATGCAACGAGTGATATCAACGATAAAGGCAAATTTTTTGCCGGTGATAAACGACCCTTTTTCCTTGCGCATGCCGGGAATCTGCTCGGGAATCTTATCCAGGTCCATGGCGCCGGCGGGAATCACCAGTAACAATGAACCGGCGATGGTGCCGCCGAGAACCTTTTTGATAAATGCCCGGCGGCCCCGGGAAATCTCCTGTTCAATACCTTTCATCATTTGGAGTCCTCCTCCACGCCGACCATGGCTCTGGCCTCTTTTATCCACATAAGCGGCGCGTGAACATTATGGCACTGATTGCAGATATGATCTGTTCGTACATGCTTTTCTTCGAGATGCTGGGGCATGGAGATCATCTTGATGGATTCCTTGGGTCGGGCACGAATAATCTGATTGTGGCAGCGCAGACAGAGACGTTTGATCTCTTTTCCCTGCTTTTTAGGCAGTTTGGCGATGACCTTACCGTCCTTAACATGATCGGCAACCGGACCGTGGCAGAACTCACATGAGACGGTATGATGGACGCCGTTGAGATGCATTTCCCTGATATAGGGATGGCAGACCAGACAAGAGGCATTGGTTCCATTGCGAATGGGACGATTCATTTCGTCAAAGATGGCATCTCCCCTGTAGTGACCGTATTCCCCAAACGATTTGGGTAGTACTCTGCCCCGTACATATACCCCGGCAACAATAA
>Ga0256831_1000285_pt1 | contig 26759 bp, 26 predicted proteins | sample 132544metaG_FD_189087 | JGI IMG/M metagenome (GOLD analysis project Ga0256831, IMG submission 189087) | Hydrothermal vent microbial communities from Lau Basin, Pacific Ocean - 132-544 | ecosystem: Environmental > Aquatic > Marine > Hydrothermal vents | place: Pacific Ocean: Lau Basin | collected... | reverse complement strand
AAAGGTTGGTAGACTTTTTCGTCAAAACTTCTTTTACGATCAAGGATGTGGTACTCAATGCCAAGCAATTTGGCTACTTGCTCAATATTTTTGATATTTTTTTGGTGGTACTCCTCGTTTGGGTGGAATTTCATATAGACCCCTACCACCTCATAGCCTTGGTCTTGCAAAAGTTTGGCGCTAAAGGAGCTATCCACCCCGCCGCTCATGGCCATCACCACTTTTTCTCTCACGCTTATCACCTCTTGTTTTACTGAAGCAGTCGCTTAAAAAAGACTGCGATGTTTGGCGTCTCTTTGATATGTACTCCATCTTTGGTCAAATAGTTGGTCAATTTCTTAGCTATCTCCCCCAGCTGTAAAGCAGGTATGGAGGAGGCGTAGTCCTTGGCTAGAAGTTTCCTTGCCCTTGTGGCTTCCTCTACGATCGAGGAGTCTTCCATATGACCCAAAAACTGCAGCTTAATAGGCTCTTTGATATGTTTGTTAGACACACTTTTAAGCTTCTTAAAAATGGTTCCAGCCTCTTTTTTGTTTTTGGCAAAATTGACCACAAGATAGAGCTCCTCTCTCATTTTAGCGGTGTATTTTATCATAGAGTAAGCATCCATAATGGCCAAAGGATCGGGAGCCGTGACGATGACCGTATCGGTAGAAGCGTCGATGAAGCTGCGCACCGTCTCCCCGATGCCCGCCCCCGTATCAATGAGTAAAAAATCCAAATCGTCAAATTTTTCTATCCCCTCGTAAAACTTTTGCAAAAGCTCCTTATTGTCAAACTCCAAAATCTCCTCTCCGCTCTCGCCCGGGATCAGCAAGAAATTGTTGTTTATCTTGATCACGCACTCTTCAAAGCTTATCTTCCCTTTCATCACATCCAAAATGGTATGTTCTGGTTTGACATCAAGGATGATATCTTGGTTGGCCAGTCCAATATCCGCATCAAAAAGCGCCACTTTATAGCCGTAGATGGAGAGTATATAAGCAAGATTGGCCGTGATTGTACTCTTCCCCACGCCCCCTTTACCACTTGTAATCGTCACAAATCTCATCTATTACCCTCTATCAAACATAATGGAATTATAACCGATTCTCTCTCATGCCAATGTGGATGGGGAATTTGCAACTCTTTTGTATCCATAACAATATCATCATAAGACAAGATATCTATATCCAGCGTCCTTGGGGCGTTTTTGAAAGGGCGACGGCGTTTGTGGCGCTTTTCTAGCCACAGACAAAACCGCAGCAGCTCTTTAGGCGAGTAGCTCGTCTCCACTGCGATAACGGAGTTGAAAAAATCGGGCTGTCTTGTAAAACCAAAAGGGGGATTTTGCAAAATGGGAGCTGTGGCTAGCACACTGATTTTAGGATGGTGAGCGAGGGTGGCTAGGAGTTTGTCAAATCGTCTTTTGACAGGTCCGATATTGCCTCCTATACCCAAAAAGGCCCGATGGGGCAACCCTTTTGGGGGGAACTTTTTGGGATAGAGATTTGAGAAAAATAAGATTAAATCCTCGCTCAGTTTTTTACGCACCTACAACACCTCGGCTCGTCCGTTTTGTAACACTACCATATCTTCTATGCGTATCCCAAATTCTCCCGGCACATAGATGCCAGGCTCTATGGTAAAGACCATCCCATCTTCCAAAATTTGCTCGTTTTTAGAGTTGATAAAAGGCATCTCGTGGATATCGAGTCCTACGCCGTGCCCCAAAGAGTGGATGAAACAACCCGCAAATTCGCTCCCATCAATGATATCTCGAGCTATTTTATCCAAATCTTTGGCTCGCATACCGCTTTTTGCCGCTTTTATGGCGCTCTCTTGCGCCTTTTTGACAATATCATACGCTCTTTGTACTTTTGGATTTTTAAACTTTTGCTCTTCTTTGTCAAAATCAAAACCGCCTCCAAAAGAGGCGGTACGGGTGCGATCGGAGCAGTAGCGCTCATATTTTATTCCCGCATCAAAAAGCACCAGCGCCCCTTCGTGCAATCTCTTCTTACTCGGATAGGCGTGGGGTTTGGCGCCGTTTTCATCGATGGCAAATATGGGATCAAAACTGAGCTCATACTCCCCTTTGCGGCTCAAAAAGCCTATAGCTTCAAAATGGAGCCGCCGCTCACTCCAACCCTCGCACCCTCGCACAAAGGCGGCAAATTGATCGAATGCCTCGGCATTGAGCTGGACTGAGCGGCGTATTAAGCGAATCTCTTTTTCGCTTTTGATAAGACGCTTCTGCCACGAGAGATTTGGCTTTGGACAAAACTTCGTATCAAGTTTGGAGCGTACAGCCTCTAAATCTTGGCAGTGCAACTCTTTAGGATCGTAAAAAAGCTTTTTGACCCGTTTTTTGCGCAAGATCTCTCTGGCTTTTTTATTGATATCTCTAGCCTCCACCACCTCGGCCCCTTGTACTTTCTCTTTGGCCTCGGTGGTGTAACGGGGGTCGGTGATGAAATAGCGCTCATCCTTCAAAGACAAAAAAAGCTCGTTGTCACAGCTAAATCCGCACTCATAGTAAACGGCGTTTTCATCTTTGAAAAGAGCGTTCATCAGGCTTGTTGCTGCTGTTGTTGTTGAGCTTGCAAGGCTTGGATCTCTTGGAAGATCTGATGCATCGCAACCATAGCCAAATGGTAACTAAAAGGACCAAATCCGGTAATCACACCCGCACATACGGGAGCTAGCATACTCTTTTGTCGAAACTCTTCACGGCGATAGACGTTGCTCAAATGTACCTCGATGGTAGGCAACTGCACCGCGGCGATAGCGTCACGGATGGCGATAGAGGTATGGGTATAGGCTCCGGCGTTGATGATGATACCATCAGCATCCCCCAAACACTCTTGGATTTTATCGATTATCTCTCCTTCAAAGTTACTTTGGAAAAACTCGATCTCCATGCCATTGGCTTGGGCAAAAGCCCTCATTTGCGTATGGATGTCCTCTAGCTTCATGGGGCCATAGATTTGCTGTTCACGGATTCCTAGCATATTGAGGTTGGGACCTTGGATTACCATTACTTTCATCTTTTTCCTTTTGGGTGTATTTTAAGGTATGATTATATCAAACTTTTTACTTTAAAAGGAGTTGGATGCAAATCCTCCATCCCAAATTTATTCTCACACCAGATAAAATCCTCTCAAATCACGCCGTCGCTTTTGATTCTCATATCCAAGCCGTCGCTCCAAAAGAGGAGTTGGTGCGACGCTTCCCAGATGCCGCTCTTTTTGAAGAGCCTAGTGCCGTCGTGATGCCCGGTTTTGCCAATCCGCACCTCCATCTTGAATTTAGCGCCAACAAGGCTACTTTGAGCTACGGCGATTTTATCCCGTGGCTCTACAGCGTCATCGAGCATAGAGAGGAGCTTTTGCCTAAATGCGAAAAGGAGTGTATGACAAACGCCTTGCGCACCCTCCTTATTTGCGGCACCACCGCCATAGGCGCAATAAGCAGTTATGGCGAAGATATCGAGGCATGCGCCAAATCCCCTCTTAAAGTCCAGCTTTTTAACGAGATTATCGGTTCTAACCCGGCGGCTGCTGATGTAATGTACGCCAGCTTTTTAGAGCGTTTCCATCGCTGCAAAAAGCTCCAAAACGATCGCTTCAAAGCCGCCGTAGCCATCCACTCCCCCTACTCGGTGCACTATGTTTTAGCCAAAAGAGCCATAGAGATAGCCAAAAGGGAAAATGCGCTGGTGAGTACGCACTTTATGGAGAGTCGAGCCGAACGGGAGTGGCTTGATAGCGGTACGGGAGAGTTTGCCCATTTTTTCAAAAAACTCCTTGGACAAACTAGACCCCTCAACAATCCGCTACAATTTTTGGAACTTTTTAAAGAGGTACAAACCCTTTTTGTCCATATGGTCTGGGCAAATGAGCAAGAGCTTGCAAAAATCTCTCGTATGCCGGCCTCTATAGTCCACTGCCCCATATCCAATCGCCTACTTGGCAATGGGGTACTGGATTTGGAGCGCATCGCTCCTATTCCCTATACTCTTGCTACCGATGGTCTTAGTTCTAACTACACTCTCAACCTCTACGAAGAGCTCAAAGCCGCCTTGTTTCTCCACCCTAACAAAGAGGCTACCAATTTTGCCAAAGAGCTCATCGTACGCTCCACCAAAGGTGGATATAAGGCTTTGGGTTTTGAGGGCGGTATAATTGAGGAGGGGATGCCCGCAGATTTGCAAATCGTCTCTATCCCGGAAGATCTCAAGGAGCCAAAGGATATCTATTTGCATCTGATCGTACACACCCAAAAACCAAAAGCGGTCTATATTCAAGGAGTCAATCATGTCTAAAGAGCAACAAGAGAGCCAAAAGTCGCCACAACAAAAGGGGATAAAAGAGTATGCGGCGAGCTTTTTTTGGCCAATTACGGCTACTCTGGACTTTTTACAGCGCTATTTTAAAGGTATTATTTTACTGCTACTTATCCTTGTGCTCTTATCTTCTATACAGACAACCTCCCTCGCCCCGCCAAATTTGATGAGTATAGAGCTAAGCGGCACGATACTAAGCGCCAAAAAAGTACTCAAACAGATACAAGAGGCTAAAGATAAAAACATCAAAGGGGTTTTGTTTATCGTCGATTCTCCCGGCGGCGCGGTGGCCCCCTCGCTAGAGATCTCTTTGGCAATCAAACGACTCAATCAAAAAAAGCCGGTCCTCACCTATGCGGCCGGGACGCTGGCGAGCGGAGCCTACTACGCTAGTATCTGGAGCCGTGAGATCATCGCAAATCCGGGCAGCGCCATAGGCTCTATCGGCGTTATTTTTGAAGCGCCCAACCTCAAAGGATTATTGGATAAAGTGGGCGTAGAGCCCCAAGTGGTTAAAGCTGGCAAGTATAAAGAGGTGGGTACGCCTTTTAGACCTTGGAAGGATTATGAGAAAAAGGAGTTGGCCAAAGTTGTCTATGACACCTACGATATGTTCGTACACGATGTGGCAAAGGCAAGAGGTCTTGATATAAAAGACAAGGATAAATTTGCCGAGGCTCATATCTTTACGGCTAGACAGGCGCAAAAGGTGGGACTTATCGACAAAATAGGGACAATCTATGAGGCTAAAAAAGAGCTTATACGACTAGCCAAGGTAAAAAAACCTATCTGGAAAAAAAGAGACCCTTTTGAAAAATTTATAGAAGAGCTCTCCGATCAGACAGCCTCCAAACTCACCTCACTTCTTCTTGGGCTCAAACTTTTTTAAAATTTTTTGCCCACGCCACTCCATCGGCTCATTCAAAAAATAGGCTAAAGCCTGATGGATTTGGCCCTTTTGATCCTCTACGGCTATATATCGTCTTGTATAGTACAAAGGGTACTCCTCTAGCCTATCTATGTCGGCCAAAGTCTTCTCATCCACTTCGTACAGCTCCCCTTCTACTTTGTACCCCTCCCCCTCCTCATCCAATAAATAGGGATACCATCTTTTGGGGGCTATGAGGGGAAATGGGGATTTGGTGGTAGCTTTGCCCAAAAATTTAGCATTGTGTAGATAGTGGTGATTGCAAAATCCCCTTTTGAGCGTGCCGTAGACAAAGAGTTTATAGCGGTTTTTTGCCAACAATCTCCACCTCCATTTCCCAATCTATATCCCGCAAACGCACCCGATTGCCCACTTGTACCTCTTTTAGGCTTATGAGCTTTTGATCTTGACATGCTTCCCTCGCATTTATGCGTGGGAAGTATGTCAAAGGACCATCTCCAAAGCTTTTTGCTGGGGTAAAGGACGGGAGAAGTAAAAGCCTTGGACATAATCACAGCCGTGCTCTTTTAAAAACTCCACTGCCTTGGCGTTTTCAACTCCTTCTGCCGTTACCTTGATCTCATAAATTTTTGATATCTCTATAATTTTAGCCACTAATTGATCGTTTTTGTTCTCAAAAAGATTGAGGATAAAACTCTTGTCAATTTTGAGCTCGTCTACTCTAAACTCCCGCAAGTAGCTCAAGGAGGAGTATCCTACCCCAAAATCGTCGATCGCCACCGCCACACCCAACTCTTTTAAAGCGCTGTTGAGCTCAAGATACTTTGTGATATTTTCTACAAGGGAGTCTTCAGTTATTTCGACGATCAGGAGTTCTGGATGGGAAAAAGAGGCTATTTTTTCCAAAAATTGATCTATATAGTGCTGATTGACAATTTGACTCGCATCTAGATTGATGGCTACTTTGATATTTTTCTCCTTGACTTTTTCTATCATCTCAAAAGCCTGACGCAAAGCGATATCACTCAAAGAGTATAGGAGTCTGTTGCCTTTGGTATAGGATAAAAAGTGGTCTGGAGTCAAAACTTTCCCATCATGCCTCCAACGCATCAACCCCTCAAAAGAGACCACTTTCGTATCCAAAAGCCGTAACTTTGGTTGAAAAAAGAGCTCAAACTCTCCGTTGGCCATCCCCTCTTCGATCCTTTGTTTCATAACCAAAAACTGCTTGGACTCAATATCAAGAGCCTTATTATAAAAACAAAAAGTGTTTTTACCGCTCTTTTTGGAGCTGTACATAGCGATATCGGCCGCATTGATGACCTCATCTACATGCTCAAACTCTTTGGGAAAAAGAGCGATGCCTACGGAGTAGGTAATCTCTATCTCCTGCCCATCGATAACAACGGGCTCGCCACAAATATTAATCAGACGCTGAGCCATCAAAGAGGATTTATGGATAGCTATTTGCTCATCTTTGCCCAAATCCCCCAAAACCAACGCAAACTCGTCCCCAGCTATACGAGCGCTCATATCACTTGGACCTTCCAAGCTTTTGAGCCGTTTGGCTACCTCCATTAAAACTTTATCCCCTATATCATGGCCGTATGAATCGTTTACATATTTGAAATTATCCAGATCAATAAAGAAGAAAGCCCCCAAAGTCCCTTCTTTTTTCAAAACGCCAAAAAGTACCCGAAGTTCTTCTAAAAGCTTCTTTCTATTAAAAAGCTCGGTCAAAAGATCAAGCTCGGCCCGTTTACGAAGCTCCTCTTGGACTTTTTTCACATCGGAGATATCAAAAAAGTGGGAGACGAAATTTTGAATCTCCCCTTTATCATCCTTGACAGCGGTAATGGAGAGAATCTCTGGATAGATGGTACCGTCTTTTTTGCGGTTGTAGATCTCCCCTTTCCAAAATCCTCGCTTCTTGATCTCATCCCACATCTGTTGATAAAAAGCTTTATCGTGTTTGCCCGATTTAAGAATCGACGGATTTTTGCCAAGTACCTCACTCTCTTTATATCCCGTAATTTTTTCAAAAGCTTTATTGACCTTTAAAATATTGCCAAATTTATCGGTAATGGCTATCGCCTCTTGACTCTCAAAGGCCTGACTCAAAAGAGCCAACCTTTTTTGCAACTTTTTCTCTTTTTTCAAGTACTCTATATGTCGTAAGGATTGGTCGAAATATTCGGCCATCTTTTGAAGAATCTCTATAACCGCTGGATGTAAGGTACCCCGTCGAGAGAGTATAAGCAAGTATTCACACTTTTGCTGATGCAAGATGGGCAAAATCACAAGCCGTTGCGTCTTTTTTAATAAAGGTTCGTCAAAAGGGCCGTGTACCACTACGACGGTGCGGCTTTCTATGGCTTGCTGGATATAGGCATCCAAACTCTTTGGCCAAAAGCGTTTGATGCTGTTGGCCAAAATATGCCGAGTAGCAACAATCTCTTTGGTAGAACACTCCAGTAAAATCAAAAAATCAAAAACGTTCATCTTGTCCACCAAGACCATCAAGGTATTAATCAAGGTCTTGGTATCTTGCACAAAAAGCAGCGTTTCGCTAAACTGAGCAAAAACTTGAAAGAGCCTCGTCTCAAACTCCATATCGGCGATGGCCTGCTCCACCCTTTCAAAATGGGTATCATACCACCGCATAAAGAGCAAAAATCCTATAAGAGTCATAAGCCATGAGGCTGCACTTGCCACAAAAACCCAAAAGGTCTTATCCTTTAGATGCTCTTTTTTATGCCAAATAAGCTGTAAAATCCCTTTTTGCGTGGCAAAAAGACGATTGATGTAAGTAGTTTGCACTTTCCACCACTCTTGTATACTCAAAAGATCAAACTGCTTAGATTGCAAGATTCGCGCTTTGATATCCTCTATCTTTTTCTCTAGCGAGGGAGGAATATAATCGTAAAAGAAGATACGCACTACCGGGGGCATAATCTTTTGTAAAAGCTCTCTTTGGGTTTGCTCTTGCAAATAGACGCCCATCGCCTCTTGATAGATCTTCTTATCTGGATGGCGTTGCTGGAGCAAAAGCGTAATCAAGGCTCGCTCTTGAGCGTTGAGCTCGGTATATTGCAAAATTTTCTCAAAGGAGAGGAGTATTTGAAAAAACTCGTTATCGATAAAACGCTGCTCTAAAATGGAAACGGAGTCTATGAAAGCGTGAATAATACGATTATAGGCGTGCACAACTTCCAAAGGCTTCGCTTTTTTTTTATCCACCTGCGTGCGTAACTGAGGCAGCTTGGCCACCTCGTCTATAATGGTTTGGAACTGCCTTTGCCAGATGGGGGGAAAAGTATAAGTAAACAAAAAATCTTTATAACGCTCTAGAACCTCGTCTGTACGCTTTCTTTGGGTACTCAAAAATCTACAAAAAGCGTCTTGTTCCTCGCAAGCGACGGAGAGTCCCCGCTCCCTTTGAAGATTCTTAACCACATCGACGACTATTTGCACATAGCGTATCGACTGCTCCAAATAAAGACTCTTTTGATAATGTACATATGTGGTATAGACGTAGTAGCCCAAAAAGAGAAAGAAAGCCAGAGCCAAAGGGAGAAAAAAAAGGAGGGTTTGGCGCTTTAACTTTCTGATATAACTTTGCATCAATCACTTTTTTTGAGCGATAAAAAGCGTAGAGATGCCAAAAGAAAAGGAGCGCAGCTTTTGGATTTGAAATCCCCCTTTTTCAAGCTCTTGAACCAGCTGCTTGGTCGTTAAAAAGTTGTCAATGGAATTTGGCAAATACTCATACGCCTCTTTATTGCCAGAGACCACACCGCCGATACGAGGAAGCAGCCGCTTCATATACCACTGCGTCGCCTTATCCACTACATCAAAACGCTCTTTTTTGGTAAATTCCAATATGACCAAAATACCGCCGGGTTTGAGTACTCGAGCAAACTCTTTTATCGCTGCCTCTCTTTCTACCACATTGCGTATGCCGTAGGTGATGCTTAAAAACTCGCTGCTCTCATCTGGTAAGGGTAGCTCTTGCGCATAGGCTTGGATATAGTCAAAATGGGGAAATTTCTCTTTGGCCACTTCCAACATTCCTTGCGACGGATCCACCCCCACATAGTTTTTGACCACTATCTTCTTTTTAGTCGCCATCTTCTCCCAAAATCCTAGCATATCCCCGGTTCCACAAGCCACATCGGTAATTTGGGATATCTCTTTTTTGCCATAAAGATCGTACGCCATTTGGCAAGCTCGTCTACGCCATAGGATATCGCTTCCAAAACTGAGCACTCTATTGGCTAGATCATAACTTTTAGCAATTTCGTCAAACATCGAAACGATTTTTTTTTGTCTATCCATTTTGGCTCCAAATCATCAAATCTCTATCGATCTTTTGAGTATGCAAAAATTCTATTTTTTTGTCACATCTATAATTTTCTAATGCCCTGCATTTGGGTGCTACAAATTGCAAATACCAGTCTACCATCATTTTCGTAGCGCGAAGCATCCCCTCGCCCCCCTCAATCATAACAAAAGAGTGCCGGGCTATCCTTTCTAAGGAATCTTCTATATAGACACGGCGTCCCTCGATGCCAAAGAGAGGAATGGTGTCGCTAAAGCTTTTCTTTTTGGAATAGATAAGTACATTAGGAGCTCGTCCGCCTACGAGTCTTGCGTCAAGTATAGGTCTATCGATACGCACCGTATTGCCGCCTATGACCAATAAGTCAATGCGATCGCGCAAAGCGTGCACATACTCTCTGGAAGCTTGGGAGCTAATGATTCCTCCTTTGACTACTCCGTTAAAAGTTTGGGCGTATTTGAATAAAACGAAGCTCCCGTTGCTCCATTTGACAAAAGGCTCTATAAGCTCTTGGCACTGCCGCTCCAATATCCCCACGCGTACTTTAATGCCATTGCGGCGCAAATATGTGGCTCCACCCGTCGCTTCGATATTGGGATCAAGAGTGCCAATAATCACCTCTTTAAATCCCAAACTTTTGATCAATAGGGAACAAGGAGGTGTTTTCCCATAATGAAAACAGGGCTCAAGAGTTACGTACAATGTAGCATCGTTAAAAAGATTGTGGGCGTGGGTTTGAAGATAGTTGTGCAGATGCAAAGCTTGAGTGATGGGTAAAATGTCAGAATCTTTTGTGAGGCGATAGTAGGCCTCTTTAAGAGCTAATACCTCAGCGTGGGGAGCGCCAGCTTCTTGATGAGCGGCGATAGAGAGGAGGCGACCCTCTTTTAAAACCGCCGCACCGACAGCTGGATTGGGGTAGGTAAGACACTGATATTTCCAAGCCTCATCCAAACAGGCCTGCATATAAAATTCATCAAAATTTACCATTCAAAATAGGTTTTAGCACCCGCAATCTCATCAAAACCAAGGCGCTTTTCTCCCTCTTTGGTCTGTACCACAATCTCCTTGGCGTCCCCAGCTTTTAACTCCCCCTCGATAACATCGCCTTGGATCGTAGTAATACGTACTTTTTCTCCTATAGAGTTTTGAAAATGTTCCGGTTTTTTGAGTTTACGCTCCACTCCGGGCGAGCTTACTTCCAGGTTATAGTCGCCGCTTACAGGAGGATTGACATCAAGTAGTGGCGAGACCAGATTGGAGACCTCAACACACTTTTGTAGATCCACCCCCTTAGGATGGGTGATAGTGACTCGATAGATGGTCTTTCCCCTATCGGTGAGTGTTTCAATATCATAAAGCTTCGCCCCACAACTCTCCACCATCTTTTTAATCTCTTGCTCTAGACTCACTTATTGTCCTTTATCTTTTCAAAAAGTTCCTCAATTCTTTGCTGATTTTCAAGCGATTCGTCAAATTTAAAATGAAGCTTGGGACATTTAAACCATCCGCTCGATTCCAAGCAATACCCTTGGATGATTCCAGAAGCTCGCTTAAGATGCCGCAAAATCTCTTTTTGCTCCTCTGGAGAATAGATCGACTTATCTATATAGACTTCGGCATCGTACATCCCGCGCTTTACGTCTACCTCTGTCACCGTCAAACCTTTAAGCTTCTCATCGTTTAGCGTGCCAAGCGCTTCACAGATGAGCTCTCTAAGCAGCGATGCGGCCCTTTTTTCTTTGAGTCCTTTTTTCATCTTCTCTCCTATAGGGTGGCGGCCTCTTCTATCTCTTTATAGGCTTCGATCACATCGCCTACTTTAATATCGTTGAAATTTTCAAGCATTATACCGCACTCATACCCTTTACTCACCTCTTTGACATCCTCTTTAAAGCGCTTAAGCGAAGCGATACGGCTATTATTGTATATTACTACGCCATCGCGTATTACCCTTGCCTTGGCGTTTCGCTCTATTACTCCCTCTGTCACCATACATCCAGCCACTGTACCCACTTTTGGTACGACGAAGATCTCGCGTACTTCCGCTTGACCGATAGTTTCTTCTTTAATAATTGGGCTAAGCATTCCGCTCAACAAGGCTTTGACCTCATCAATGAGATCGTAAATAATAGAGTAGGTTTTTATTGTTATGCCAAGCTGTTTGGCTTTTTCTTTTACATTACCCGTAGGGCGTACGCCAAAGCCCAAAATTACGGCATTTTCGCTCGCATCTGCCAGCGTTACGTCACTTTCGCTAATAGCGCCCACGCCCGAATGGATGATATTAACCTTGACCTCTTCGTTTTTTAATTTTTCAAGGCTGCCCTTGATAGCCTCTAAGCTCCCTTGGGTATCGGCTTTGATAATAACGGGCAATTTTTTAAGCTGTCCTTCTTTTACGAGCTGACTCAGCTCTTCAAGACTCACTTTTGTCGTTTTTGAGAGCTCTTTTTGCCGCTCGTACTCGGCTCTACGCTCAGCATACATTCTGGCTTCTTCCGCATCTTTGACCGCTACTAAAATCTCTCCCGCAGGCGGTACCTTATCTAGACCTACCACCATACCTGGTTCGCTGGGACGGCGCTCTTTGACCATTTTGCCAAGATCGTCCACAATGGCCCGTACCCGTCCAAAAGCCACGCCGCATACCACATGATCGCCTACTTTTAGTGTCCCGTTTTTGACGATGACGGTGGCTACCGGTCCTCTCCCTTTTTCTAACGAGCTTTCAATCACTACGGCTTTGGCCTCTCGTTTTGGATTAGCTTTGAGCTCCATAAGCTCAGCTTGCAATAAAATGGTATCGAGCAGATCCTCCACACCTTGCCCCGTTTTGGCGCTCACCTCTACAAATTCATACTCACCACCCCACTCTGTAGGCGTGATGCCAAGCTCGGCCAGCTGGGATTTGACAAGATCGGGATTGGCGTCGGGCTTGTCTATTTTGTTGATAGCCACGATCATAGGCACATCGGCGGTTTTGGCATGATTGATAGCTTCTATCGTTTGCGGCTTGACCCCATCGTCAGCAGCTACCACGATAATAGCGATATCAGTAGCCTGCGCTCCACGGGCTCGCATCTGAGTAAAGGCTTCGTGGCCCGGGGTGTCGATGAAAGTAATTTTCTTGCCATCTTTTTCGATCATATACGCACCAATATGCTGGGTAATGCCTCCAGCCTCCCTTTGGGCTATTTTGGAGTGTCGGATATAGTCGAGCAAACTGGTCTTTCCGTGATCCACATGGCCCATAATCGTGATCACTGGCGGTCGCTCCTCTAAATAGTCGTCCTCCACGCTATCGTATACCCGTACATAATCGAGCTCTTCAAGGACATTTTTTATTTTGACCTCGAGTCCAAACTCCTCGGCTAGAATCTCAAGCGTATCTTTGTCCAAAAAGTCGTTTTTGGTAGCCATCATGCCAAGATTAAAAAGCACTTTGATCACTTCGCCCACACTCTTGCCCGCTTTTTCGGCAAACTCATAGACCCGTACCTCTTCGGGCACCTCTACTACTGTAATTTCTTGAGCAACTTTTTGCTCTTTTTTCTTTTTCTTTCTCTTCTTGCCCCGACTAATGCCTTGTTGCTCTATGTTAAAACTTTTGCGTGCTACTTTTGGCTGAGCTTTTTTTTCTTTTTTGGCCGTCTCTTTTTTTTGCTCTTGCTCAACTTTTTCGAGCTCTTCGCTAAAGTCGGGTAGGATAACCATCTCGTTATCAAGCTCCATACTCACTTCACTTAAATTTCTATCCTCTAAAATCTCTATGCGTTTGCCCTCGTTCTTCTTGGTCACAGGAGCGCTTTTTTTAGCTTTTTTACTCTTCCTTTTAAGCTCTAACCTTTCGCTGCTCTCTTGCTCTTTTTTAGCAACCTTTTGCGAGGCTGGCTCTGGTTGAGGTTTTCGCTTTTTCTTGACAATTACAAGTCCTCTTCTTTTTGTTAAAGAAGGGGGGGTCAAAGATTCAGCGGCGCTACTTTTTTCGTTTTTTGCTTTTTTCTCCTCAACCACCTCTCGCCCAACCTTGTTCTCCTCTTTTTTGATCTTCTCTATCGATTCTTGCTCTTGTGCTTGGCTGGTTTGATCCTTTGCCAAAGACGGGGATTTGTCTTCAGCTTTGAGGGGAGCTTGCGGTTTGGCTTGCACCTCTTTGTTTGCCTCTTTTTTCTCTTCTGGCCCCGCTTTTGGAGTCTCTTTTGGTTTTTTTACCACTTGCGGCTGAGGCTTTGAACTCTTGGGAGCCCCGCCACTCATAATATATTCGGTCAATTTTTCGGCTTCTTCAAAAGTAACCGTACTGGAAGCAGCTTTTACCTTGTATCCGAGCTCTTTTGCCTTTTCCAATACGTCTTTAGGTTTAAGACCGAGTTCATTGGCAATCTCATGGATTCGTACTTTATCCATTATCAATTATCTCCTTTAACATTTTCAAAGCCGAAATTGGATCCATCTTGCAGATACGAGCGAGACTTTTTGATAATTTCTTATCGTCTAGACAGGATTTGCATATATAAAAACTTCTGCCATCTCCTGCGAACCAGACGAGTCTTTTCTCTTTGCACTGAAGTCTATAGAGGTCTTCTTGGTATGATCTTGTTTTGCAATGTATGCACATTCTTACCGGCTTTGACATTAGGGGTAATTATATCAAAAAAAAGAGCCAATCAAAAATTTAGCTCCGCTCGTCTACAATAAGCCCCTCGTTGTCAAAGTCAAGTATCTTGATCCGATACGCTGGAAATTTCTCTTTTAATAGATGAGCCAAAGGGTGGGCATGCTCTTTGTAGGTCATTGAAAAAAAAGTAGAGCCGCTACCAGAGAGGGTACTCATCAAAGCGCCGTTATCCAAGGCGATACGCTGCAGCTCAAAAAGCTCTGGCAAAGCCCGCATCCTTAGGTCTTGATGGAGACGATCTTTGGAGGCGACTCGCAGCATATCCCACCGCTCGGAAAAAAAAGCGGCGGTAAGAAGTGAACTTCTTGAGACGTTGTACACAACATCCGAAGTAGTATACCGCTTTGGAAGTTTGGAGCGAGAGTGATGGGTGGAGATTGGCCGATTTGGAATGGCGATGACAGCTTGTAAGCTTGAGGGTATCACCTTTTTTAGGCTGTGGACCTTGTGGCCCTCCACCGCAGAAACGGTAAACCCTCCCATCACCGCTGGTGCAATATTATCTGGATGGGGCTCGTAACCCAAGGCCAGATTTAAAAGCCGCTCTTTAGAAATATGGACTCCGGCCATGGCGTAGGCTGCGGCGATTGCGCTTACGATCACCGCCGAGCTACTGCCAAGTCCTCGAGAGAGGGGGATTTTATTGATAAAAGTAAAGCGAAACTTGTCCATATGGCCCGTAAGTTTTCGATAGTGCTCGCTAAAGATGGAGATAAACATATTATTCCCCTTGATGCGAGGATTGTTTGCCCCCTCCCCTTTGATCGAAATACTAAAAAATTTGCTCCGTTTTATACGCACGACATTACGCAGATCCAACGCAAGTCCTAGCGTATCGAATCCCGGACCCAGATTGGCGCTAGTAGCAGGCACGCTAATGAACAACTCTTAACCCTTTACTGCCGGCAAGATATACAGCGGCGAAATATCGTCACTACACTCCAACTCTTTAAGCCTTTTGGGCAAAACAAACCTAGAGTTGGGTGGGACGTCAAACTTTTTGGTCACAATTTTACCATTTTCTTTGACAAAGTAGAGATTCCCAAAGGCTTTGATAGGTGCATTTTGATTAAAAGCAAAGGCTTCACATCCAAAAAGCTCGATCCCTTTAGCTATTTGTAATGTCTTTAAAAAGATATAGACAAGCTTAATAGACATAAAACTGCCCGGACCTTTGGCAAAGTAGACACGTTCCACCTCATACTTAGCCAAAATATCTTTAAAAATTACGGGGAGAGCCTCGCTCGTCTTTTGCGCAGTCTGAATCTTTTGCACCAATCGACCCTCTTGATATATTCCTACCAATAGGGGGGAGGAGAGGGCGACGAGGGCAAGATCAACCCTACTCTTTTGCGTAGGCTGCCCCAATCATATACCCCTTTGTGGTTTTTGGCTCTACTTGAATGATCTCATAATTTTGCGCATCAGCGAGTACTTTTTTGGTTAACAGATGGTTAAGATGATGGCTTGCCGCAAAGGCTTCGTACTCGCCCATGACCGCCATACCAAGGAGCGAAAGATCCCCGATAGCGTCAAGAATCTTATGGCGTACGAATTCATCCTCAAATCGCAACCCCTCGGGATTTAAAATACGTTTTTCATCCAACACTATGGCATTATCCAAACTGCCGCCCAAAGCCAATCCTTGACTTCGTAAATACTGCACTTGATGTAAAAATCCAAAAGTCCTCGCTCTTGCTATCTCTTCGACGTACGAATTTGTCTCAAAATTGAAATGATAGCGCTGTGTACCAATAACAGGATGATCAAAATCGATGGTAAAATCAAGGGCAAAATCCTCCGATGGACGAAGGAGAGCATACTTATCTTTCTCTTGAACTTTGATCTCTTTTTTAATTTTTAAGATCTTTTTTGGAGCGTTTTGTATGCGAAGACAGGCTTCGTCTAAAAGCATACAATACGCAATTGCGCTTCCATCCATTATGGGGACTTCATCATTATCAAGAGTGATGAGCAAATTATCTATCCCATAGCTATATACCGCACTCATAAGATGCTCGATCGTTGAGACGCTCACGCCCTCTTTACCGATGACCGTAGCCATTTTTGTATCTACTACATTTTTGGCAGATAGAGGGATTTTGATATTTTTATCTTTTCTGTAAAAAACTATTCCGCTGTTTTTTGGCAAAGGCTCCAATCTCATCTGTACCGGAACGCCTTTGTGCAATCCGATACCTACTAGATCTACGCTTTTTGCAATAGTTCGCTGTTTCATAGCTCATCCTTTACAATAACTACCCATTGTAACAAAATTCTTACTCGGTGTCTATTACTTTCTTGGCCTCTTGCATAATGGTAGTAACATGATCTTTGATCCATTTTTTGTCCATCCACTCCGCTGGCCGTACCTCGATGCCTTGAACCAAAACCCCAAAATGGAGATGATCGCCCAAAGCCAGTCCCGTCCTACCGGTTTTGGCTATCACTTCCCCTCGCCGCACTTTCTCCCCTTTTTTGATAAATAAAGCGGAGCAGTGCCCATAAAGAGTGTACAGCCCAAGTCCGTGGGAGATAAGGGGCATATTGCCGTAAATGCCGTTATAGTTGGCAAAAACAACAAGGCCGGGATTACTCGCTTTGATTGGGGCGTGTTTGATACTGGCCAAATCCAACCCCATATGGTATGATTGGCTAACAAGTTGCCCTTGATAATAGTAAAAGCGGTGATCTCCAAAGCTTGCTACAGGGGCGGCGTTTTTAAGAGGATAAAAGGGTCGGATATCAAAATTGCTTATTCGCTCTTGGGGTACTTTGGAGCTTAGGCGATGGAGTAGCTCTTCGTTTTTTTTGCGAAGCGTTTCGTTGACAAACTTAAACTTCTCTAAAGGGCTCATCCCTTTGGTTTCTGGATACTCCTCGGCCAAACTCTCCACTTTACCTTTTAAAAAGCTCTCGGTCAGATGGATAACGCTTTGTTTGTAGTTGCGGTTTTTGAGATACAAAGGTATATGGGCTCTACTTTTGTTGCCCGCTTTGTCAAAGGCTATAATATCAGCCCGAAAGCTCTTTTGGGTGATTGGCCAAGCGATCAAAGCCACATAATAACCCTTTTTGTAAAAGGGTTGAGCCAAAAATTTCTTTCCAAAATTGGTTTTGATAAAAAATTTATCCAAATTATCGTCTGTGCAGTGAAAGACTGCAAGGGCGCTACCCCCTTTGGTAATGGAGTAAGAATTGGTCACGATAAAAAGATCCGGTTTTTGGCGATCGATGATTATTTGTACATCTTTATGGGCGCGATTGCCTAAGAAGTAGTTCCAAAAGCTTTTATCCTGTACGTTGATGCTTAGAGTCGCTCTATTTTGGGGAAATTCCAAAGTAGCTGGCTGCTTAATGGCGATCTCGATCTTTTTTAAAGGATTGGAGAGAGTGGCGGTATCGATCGTCTCTCTTTTTTTGCCGTCGCTTATAACTACTTGATAAGACTTGATACCAGAGTTGTCCGTAAGAGTTAGTTTCAAAGGTTTTTTGAGATTCCAATAGATTTTATCCTGTATCGCAATCTTTGGTTTTTCTCTCTCAAAGGCTTCTGCGGTAAAAATAAAATAGCCAAGCGCCGCAACGCCAAGTACTCCCCCAATTGCTAGATACAAACCCTTTTTACTCCTTTTTCTCACTCCATCTCCTTTTTAATAGCCTCTAAAAGTACATGCAGCACTCTATCAAAATCGTGTAAATCGCTTATAAATCCGGCTGCTCTTTTGTGTCCTCCACCGCCAAAAGCTACGGCGATCTTGCCCACATCCACCCGCTCTTTGGAGCGCATAGAGACCTTGATGCCTCCATCTTCCTCTTCTCTAAGCAGTAGCGCCACCTCCACGGTGGCTAAATTTCTAGCCATATGCAAAGCCTCCTCGCCCATCTCTTTGGTCGCACCCGTTTGGGCTAGCATTTGCTGGGTCAGACGCAAAGAGGCTACTTTGGCATTCAAATGCAGCGTTAGGGTCTGCAGTACCAGCGGCAAAAGGCGTAGTTTGCTCAAAGGCTCTCGCATTGCAAGCATTCTGGCCACCCACTCGGGGCTTGCTCCCTTTTCGCACAACTTTTTGGCCAACTCAAAAGTTCTCGCCCCTACCCCCTCATATTTGAAAAAGCCCGTATCATCCACAAGCGCGGTGTACAAAGATATGGCCGACTCTTTTGGGATAGGCATACCGCCCTTTTCCAAAAGAGCATACACTACCTCACTAGTAGCCACGGCAGCCGGATCGACAATGTTGATATCGCCATACATCGTATTGCTTCGGTGATGGTCAATATTGATCAAAAAAAACTCTTTTTTCTCGATCCCTAGCCGATCGAAACTGCCGCAGTCAAAGCTTATCATCAAATCGTAGCGCTTGGGCAACTCCTTTTTTATCTTGTCGATACCGGGCAGGAAGTCTAGATTGTAAGGCAGTTTGGTGGTATTGATCACACTTGCCCTTTTGTTTAGAGCTAAAAGCGAGTGATAAAGCCCAAGAGCGCTGCCTAGCGTATCGGCATCGGGATCGATGTGCGTAAGTAGTACGATATGGCGCGCCTCTTTAATTTTTTGGATCGCTTGTGTAATAGCCTCTTTCATTACGCTTCGATCTTCATCGAGATATCGGGCCATGTAGCTTGATGGACGATGCTACCGCTGCTGACGGCATCTACCCCCGCCTCGGCATACTGGGCGATGGTCTCCAAGCTTACGTTGCCGCTGGCTTCAACGAGTACTCTTGGATACCTTTCGTTGCGGTACTCCACCACCTTTTTGATCTCTTCTAGCTCCATATTGTCGCACATTACTATATCGGCTCCCGCTTCCATCGCCTCTTTGGCCATCTGCACATTCTCGCACTCTATCTCGATTTTGGCGGTAAACGGGATCTTGGCTCTGGCTTTTTGGATAAATTCACCAAGGGGCTCCTCAAGAGTACGAAGATGGGTGTCTTTGATCATCAAACAATCATCCAATCCAAAGCGGTGATTGACCACGCCGCCCACGCGTGCCGCATATTTCTCAAACTCTCTTAGATGCGGTCTTGTCTTTCTGGTATCGAGCACTTTGATCTTTCCGCCCGCCGCTTGGACGAAAGTTTTGGCTTTAGTGGCGATGGAGGAGGCGTGGAGGATGGTATTAAGCAGCGTACGCTCGGCTTTGAGCAGCGTTACCGAATCGCCAAATACCCTTGCAATCGTCTGACCTGTATCGAACTCTTCACCATCTCCTTTTTCCCATACGATATCAAATCCTAACAGACTTGCCAATGCATCCGCATAGGGTACGCCCGCCAAGACTCCGTCGGATTTGGCCACGATCTTGCCCGCCGCTTTTTTAGGCTGGGCCACTCTTGCAAACAGATCTCCCCTACCAACATCCTCGGCCAAAGCCTTTTTCATAAAATCTATTGCTTCCATCTATCCCTCCACATACTCAAACATACGCTCTAGTGCCACTTTAGCCCACTTAATCGTTTGCTCATCCACAAAAATCTCGTTCAAAGGGGCCCCTTTTTCAATTCCTTGCAAAACTGCAAGGAGATCTTCTAAACTCGTCTCGTTCATTGTCGGACATTCGGGCTTAGTTGATGAGAGGACATAGGTGTTGGCGGGTCTGAGTCGGTGGACGAGATTGTATTCTGTCCCCACCGCCACCTTTTGTTCGGGTGGCAGACTCTGGACATACTTGATAATCTGGCTGGTCGAGCCCACAAAATCGGCGGCTTCACAAACAGCTGGATCACACTCTGGATGGACGGCTATTTTGATGCCCGGATAGCGTTTGCGGAAAAACTCAACATCTTTGAGGGTAAAGAGCTGATGCACCGAGCAAAAGCCGTTGTAGCAGATAATATCGGCCTCCTTGATCTTTTGTGGCTCGTCGATGCCGATCACCGCACTCTTGAGTCCCATCTGGCGAGCCACATTTTGCCCAAGACAGCGATCTGGCACGAACAAGATCTTCTTGCCGCTTTGCAACGCCTTTTGGATGATCTTGACCGCACTGGAGCTGGTACAGACCGCTCCGCCCATCTGCCCCACTTTGGCTTTGACCTCGGCACCGCTATTGATGTAGGTGATGGGCAAGATCTCCTCTTTTTTAATGCCGGCTCTCTCCATCGCTTCGATAGATTGATCGAAATAGCTACTATCGATCATGCGAGCCATAGCGCAACAAGCGATCTTTGGCATCACCACCCGTTTGTGGGGAGCCAAGATCTTCACGCTTTGGCCCATAAAACCTACTCCACAAAAGAGAATCCACTCGTTTTGGCTCTCCTTTGCCCTTTTGGCCAATTCTAAACTATCACCGGTGAGATCGGCCACCTCAAATACCTCATCTTTTTGGTAATAATGGGCCACAATCGTCACGCCAAGCTTCTCTTTTAGCTCTTTGATTTGTTGTTGTATACTTTGAATGTCGCTCAAATGCTGCTCCTTGTAGTAGCCATTTAGCTAATTTTAGCTAAAATTATACACTGAATAGTTCAAATCAAAAATCGTCGTCAAGCAAATTGTACAGCTTCGATCGCCGAGTACCAAAGTAAAGGTCATCAATGGATTTTTTGAGTAATCCCAACGTGCTGTTTTACATCGCAGCCTATCTTATAGGCGGTATCCCTTTTGGCTATATCTTGGCCAAAATCTTCGCAAAAGTCGATATCAAACAAAAAGGCTCTAAAAGCATAGGCGCTACCAATGTGCTTCGAGTAGTCAAGGAAAAAGATCCCAAATTGGCTAAAAAGCTAGCTATTGCCACCGTTGTTTTTGATGCATTAAAAGGAGCGGTGCTCGTCCTTTTGGCTAAACTCTTCGGCTTTCCTCCGGCGGTATGGTGGATGGTGGGCATTATGACGGTGTTGGGCCATTGTTACAGCCCCTTTTTAAAATTTGAAGGGGGCAAGGGAGTAGCTACGGGTATGGGTGTGCTGCTTGTACTGCTGCCCATTGAGACGCTCATAGGCATAGTAGTCTGGGCCATCGTGGCCAAGATAACCAAAATCTCCTCGTTAGCTTCCCTGAGCGGTTTGGCAGCTGTGGTAATTGCAAGCTTTATTATTCATCCAGAGCTTCCTTATGTACGCTCCCATGCCCCGCTTTTACTGCTGGCATTCATCATCTTTTACAAACATCTACCCAACATCAAGCGCCTCATCACAGGCCAAGAGCAAAAGGTGGCCAATGGAGTATAGGATTGATATTGAACAAATCGAATTTTATGCAGTACTTGGTATCTTGCCCAAAGAGCGATCCATCGCCCAAAAAGTGCTAGCCCATGCCACCCTTTGGTACGACTACTCCGACAAAGGGTACATCGACTACGCCAAAGCGGCTTGGCTCATCAAAAGCAATATCCAACAAAAAAAGTTTGAACTTTTGGAGGAGGCTCTGTTTGATACGCTCAAGCTTTTACACAAAAACTTTCCGACTATCAAAAAGGGCTCCTTGCGCATTACCAAACCCCAAATTCTTTCCGACGCCACCCCCTCGGTGAGCTTAACTCTTAAATTTGACTAAAAAAATTTTTAAAAAAAGCTAAAAATTTGTTTAAATCAAGCTAAAATTGTGCTATAATTTGAATACTTTTTAAAAAATCAGAAGGGGCGGATGTATGCGAATCCTCATAGTCGAAGATGAAGTGACACTCAATAGGACTCTTGCCGAAGGGCTTAAAGAATTTGGATACCAAAGCGATATCAGCGAATCTCTTAAAGATGCACAATACTATCTCGATATTAGAAACTATGACCTCATTCTTGTTGACTGGATGCTGCCAGATGGAAGTGGACTTGAGCTTGTGACACAAGTCAAACAAGAAAACCCAAAAACCATTGTTATCGTCCTCTCGGCTCGTGACGACAAAGAGAGCGAGATCGAGGCACTGCAAGCTGGAGCGGATGACTATATCCGAAAGCCCTTTGATTTTGACGTTTTGGTAGCGAGAATCGAAGCAAGACTTCGATTTGGCGGCAGCTCCATTATCGAGATCAAAGAGCTCATCATCAATCCAGAAGAAGAGAAGATCCTCTATAAAGACAAAGAGATAGAACTCAAAGGAAAACCCTTTGAGGTCCTGACCCACCTTGCCCGCCACAAAGATCAAATCGTCTCTAAAGAGCAGCTTCTTGACGCCATTTGGGAAGAGCCAGAGCTCGTCACTCCAAATGTCATCGAAGTGGCTATTAATCAGATTCGTCAAAAGCTGGACAAGCCCCTTGGCATCCAGACTATCGAAACCGTCCGTAGACGGGGATATAGATTTTGCTATCCTCGCAAAGCCTAAGAACCAAACTTCTTATCCGATTGGCGATAGCCTCGGCTATCCTGATCGCTCTTTTTTCTCTCGTCATTTACAAAGCCATTTCCACTTCGCTCTATCACGAGATTGAAGATCAGCTGCTCAAGCAGGCCAAATATATCCAAGCCACATCCAAAAATTACCACTCCGGTCAAAGGATCGATAGCTCTTTTTTAAAAAAGACTCTCAATATCTCCATCCAAATTCAAAAAAAACCGCCAAATATAGACGATATAACTTTTGTTACCTACGAAGACCCAAAAAACCACCGAACCTATATGGTGCTGTACTATCCCTACGATTTTCAAGAGCAGACCTTTTTAAAAATTACCAAAGATATAACCTCGCTACACCAGCTTATGTCCAAACTCTATCGCATCATCGTTTTTACTAATATTTTAGCCTTTTTGTTTATCATCTTTTATGCTGCTCTACTCTCCAACTACCTCACGCGCTACATTACCAACTTGACCAAAAAACTCTCTTCGATGAACGAGAATATGCTCAACCCCATAAAACTAAAAAATCTCCCCTATGAATTTCAGCCTCTAGGCGAGTCGATCAATATGCTTATCAATCGCATCCAAACTTTTGTCAAGTATCAAAAAGAGCTCTTTATCGGTATCGCCCACGAGCTAAAAACTCCGCTGGCTGTGATGAAGCTTAAAAACGAGGTGACTCTTATCAAAAAACGAAGCCCCCAAGAGTATATCCAAACCATCAAGCTCAATATCCAGACTATCAACGAGATGAATAAAATGATAGAGAACCTGCTCAAAATCGGCCGCCAAGAGAGCGATCAGTTTGAACCTCCAGTACAGATGGATCTCATAGAGTATCTGCGTCAAAAAAGTGCCAATTATGAGCTGTTGGCAAAAAATGAGAATAAAAAGATCGTTACAGATTTCAAACCTGCCAGCTACTGCGCTACCATCCAACCGACGCTGCTCAACCACATTATCCAAAATTTCGTCCAAAACGCCATCAAATTTACCAAACCCAACGGAACTATCATCTTACGTACTCTGCCGGTGTTTGGAGGCATAAAGATAGAGGTTATAGACGAAGGACCCGGCATAGATGAAACGATGGATCTTTTCGCCCCTTTCAAAAGAGCTGGAGACAAGAGTGGAGTGGGACTGGGACTTTTTTTGGCAAAGAGTGCGGCGGACGCTATGGGGGCAAAGATTTGGATCAAAAATCGTAAGGATGCTCAAGGAGCTATCGCCACACTCTTTATCCCAGATAAGCTTGCTTGCCCTCTTAGTTAATATTTAAAGTTTATTTAAGCTATATTGGGTTATAAATCGTTTCAAACATTTTTTGAGGGGGACAAATGTCTTTAATGATAACTGAAGAGTGTATAGCGTGCGATGCGTGTAGAGAGGAGTGTCCTACACAAGCGATCGAAGAGGGGGATCCTATCTATATCATCGATCCCGATCGATGCACTGAGTGCGTGGGATTTTATGACGAACCGGCTTGTGTGGCTGTCTGTCCGGTAGATTGTATTGTACCAGACCCAGATAATGTGGAGACCATAGCCGAGCTCAAATATAAGTATCAACAAATTATCCAAGAAGAGGATTGATGGCCAAACGGGTGGCCGTCATCGATATCGGCTCCAACTCGGCCCGTATGATCGTGGTGGAGCGCACGAGTCGATACGGCTTTTATCTGCTCAACGAGACCAAAAGCCGTGTTAGAATCAGCGAAGGAGCCTACGAACACGGCGGTATACTCCAAGAGAGGGCTCAGCAACGGGCATTGGCGGCTTTACGAGAGTTTTTACATATCGCCAAAAGCTACAAAGTGCGCAAAATCCTCTGCGTCGCCACCTCTGCCGTACGGGACGCTCCAAATAAAGAGAAATTTTTGAGACGGGTCAAAAAGGAGCTGGGACTTCATATCAAAGTACTTGACGGCAAAACTGAAGCACTCTTAGGCGGTATCGCTGCTGCGAATCTTTTACCCATTACCGAGGGTATCACCATCGATATAGGCGGCGGCTCCACCGAGCTAGCTCTCATCCAAAACAAGCGGGTGGTAGACACCATCTCTCTTGATCTTGGGACCGTGCGGCTCAAAGAGCTCTTTTTTGACAAAAAGGCCAACATAAAAGAGGCAATCGCCTATATTCACAATGAGCTAGAGCGCGTACCACCCCATTTTACCGCGGAGCTGGCCATTGGGATAGGAGGGACGATCCGAGCCCTCTCCAAGGCCATTATGGCTAAAAACGACTATCCCTTGCCAAAACTCCACGCCTTTACCTACGAGTTTGACAAAGAAAAAAAGTTCATCGATAAGATCATAAGCGCTCCGATTAAAAGCTTAAAAAAATTTCATATCAAAAAAGATCGCTACGATACGATCAAAGAAGGAGCTCTCATCTTTCGAGAGATGGTACGCCATATCGGCGCCAAAAGGGTAATGACGAGTGGTGTTGGGGTGCGAGAGGGAACTTTTTTAAAAGATCTTCTGCGAAATAGCGCATACCGATTTCCCGCCAATTTTGAGCCAAGCGTCAAAAGTTTGATGGATAGGTTTTGTATGCAAGAGTCCATCGCCAAATGTCTGTACCGCTTCTCTTCCCAAATCTACGATGTGCTCTATCCTTATTTTGATCCAGCACAAGAGCATAGACACAATCTGCTTATAGCCGCCAAATTGGCAAATCTTGGCGTAAAAATCGATTTTTACGACCATCACAAGCACAGCTCCTATATCATCCTCAACGATTTAGAGTATGGCGTTACCCATGAGCAAATAGCCACCATCTCCACGCTGGTGCGCTTCCATAAAAAAAAGCTTCCCTCAAAGACTCACCTCAAGAGCCTAGCGCCCCTGCTCCCCTCTACCAAAACGATCAACTGGCTGAGTTTCATTCTCACTTTATCAGAAGTACTCAATAAAGACCTCAGCTGCCCAAATTTTGAGCTCTTGTACGCTAATAAGGCGCTCACTATCATCAGCGAGCACCCCTTTTATTTAGCCAAAGAGGAGATCAAGACTTTACAAAAACCTGAGAGCTTTGCGATCTTGTTTAAAACCTTGAGCCGATACTAAACTCAAAATCTGAAGTCCTATCATCGCTTTTGGCGTTAAGAGCTTTTGCAAAAACGAGCTGGAGCGGTCCCATCGGACTGATCCACTCTAGTGCCATACCTGCCCCACTTCTAGTAATCTGGGTAAAGCTATCCTCTCCCACTCCGCCATAATCCACAAAGAAAGTCAAGCGCATGTTGGGATTATTGCTCATCATAGGGATACTGGCCTCTAGCGAAGTGGAGAACATATACGTGCCCCCAATGAGTCTACCCTCACTATCTTTGGGAGACAAAGAGGCGGTTTGATACCCTCGAAGGGATCGAAGACCTCCTAGATAAAACTTTTCAAAAACGGGCAGATAGCCGTTGTCATAGATATATCCTACCCGACCTTTGAGCCTAAGGATCAGATCGTAATCTATCATATCCTCCAAACCATAGTAGTACGCAGCTTTGAGGTAACTTTTGATATATTTCTCATCTCCTCCAATTCCGGCATACTCTACAGAAGCATAGGCCGCCACGCCGTGTCGTGGAATGTAGTAATCGTCGGTATTATCAAAGCTAAGAGCTGGAATCAGAGCACTTTTGGTATATTTGCCCTCTTGAAAATAGACATTGTCGTAATTGACGTCGGTGAGTTCGTTTTGTTCGTAGGCGTAGGTAAGAGTGCCGGAGAGATGTCGATTAAAACGATGCCCCACGCTCAGGGAGGCTCCTTTGCGATCTTGTGTATAGTCGTAGTACTCAAATCGTGAATTATAGGCATTAAAGCCTAGGCTATAATCACTATCAAAAACCCTCGGATTTTGGATACCTAGGTTAAAACGTAAGGATTTAGAGGAGAAATCGATCTGAAAATTGCCATTAATCCCGCTTCCAAAGATATTTTTGTCGTTGATGCTTGCATTGATGATAAAGCCTTCATAGGAGCTGTATCCTCCCCCTATCATAATGCTGCCCGTTGGCATCTCCTTGACGTTGACCAACAGATCGAGTTGATTGGGTCCTACGCGTCGCTCTTCTATGCGTACATCGGAAAAAAAGCCCGTGCGCCGCAAAGCGTTTTTAGACTCCATCAAATCGGTATAGCTGTATACGTCCCCCGGAGCTAAATAGACTTCTCGCCTAATGACTCGATCCAAAGTACGCTGGTTGCCCGATATGATAACGTTGTGAA